>OHJQ01000511.1_pt1 | contig 28276 bp, 19 predicted proteins | sample 1568601 | NCBI WGS metagenome assembly OHJQ01 (sample SAMEA3879599, study PRJEB24766) | human gut metagenome | biome: human-associated habitat; feature: feces | place: USA | collected 1985/1987 | reverse complement strand
CCCCCCCCACACATTTTTGTCAATATCCGCGCCTGGTGAAAAGACTGAAGGGTATACCGCCCCCTCAGTCTTAATTCTAATCACTCTATCTCCATGCGCTTCGGGCACTTTCCAGATCACGAAGTCCCTTTTCCACCTCTTCTCTGCAAGCAGCCATCTCATCTGCCTGCTCCATATTCTCTTCCTTCAGCTGTCTCAAAAGATCCTGCAAATTCATTTCATGTGTTTTTCCACATTCTATAAAATATTCCTTTACCTCATGTACCTGATACAGGTTTTTCAAGCTTCGGCTATGGAGCTCGAGTTTATCACAAAGTGCTTTTGCTTCCTGAAAAACCCGTTCCAAATCTTCATACTTCTTTTTCAGCTCGTCATGAATTGACATATATTTAAGGATATCTGCTGATCCCGCCATTCTGTTCAACACAGACAATGCTGTTTCATATGCTGCTTTCATTGCCGCAATCTCCGGCTGTGTCAGATCAAGCCCTTCGATCGTTTCCACTTTTGGAAGAAGATCCATCACGATTTGAAATGGATTTTCATCTAATTTTTCCAGAAGCGTCGCATCAACACTTTCCAGTGCTTTCGCAAGCGCTGTCAACTCAGGCTCCAGAATTCCATATGCATATTCTGCCTGTTTTTTAATCATGTCCTCCAACATCAGTACGGCATCATCCATTTGCTCCTTCAAACTGTCATCCCGCAGCCCAAGCGTTCCTTTATGAATGGTCTTTGCCGCTTCAAGTAAAGTATCCTGCATAGTGGATTTCTCTTCTTGTACCATTTCCATTACTTTTTCCATGATTTCCGGAGTGCAGTTCGAGCTTTCATATATTTTCTCTGCCTCCGTCAGCCTTGTGATTAAATTTTTCATCTCAGGAATACATCTTAGATAGCTGTTCTCAATATCATTGTCAAATTTCTGAATTGACCTTCTTAATTGTTCCATGCTGTTTTTTAGTTCCGGCAGATATTCCATATCAAACTTAATCACTGCATTGTTTAATTTTTTCCGCTGTAACTGCAGTTCTTTTCCCGGATCTTTTACACTTCTCACTTTGACATTCACTTCTCTCTGGGCTTCTTCAAACAATGCTACAAGCTCCGCTGTAATATTCCCCACCTCTGACCATGAATTTACTGTACTTTGCATTCTCATTTTAAACTGCAGCAACAACGTGGAATTATCTACGTCTTTTAGCTGCTCAATGGAATTTTCAACATACGCCTCCACAGACTTCCATACCGTTTCAAGATTTTTAACGCCTGCTGCCGCCTCATTGATCACAACACTGGCATCTGCCATATTTCCTCTGACAGCTACTACTTTTCTAATAAATATTGGTTTTCTAAAACAAAAACCGAAGTAGCTATCAGAACACTCAGTCTGATCTCTACTCCGGTAATTCCTGTCTCATCAGACAGCCTCTTTTCAGAACACTTAAGATCTGTTGCTTTCGTAGATTCTTCTACTTCACAATATCTCCTAATTCTAAATATTAAAATCTTTTTCTGTCAGAATAATTCTGTCTGCATCATCTGTATTCTTTCCAAGAACTCGCTTCACAAGCTTCTTGGCGGATACCTTTTGTGAATGCGACATCGCCTCATCCATAATGTCTTTTACTTCCGCTACTGTCACTGCGTGATCTTCTCTCTGCAGCGCATCAATCCTGCTGTACAGCGCCAGGATTCCCATCTCATCGATACGATATCCATTCTCCTGTGCGTAAGTCTGACCAAATGTAACCAGCTCATCATTTACAAAGATCGGCACTTCCAATCTGCTTGTAAATTTCTTTCTGAATTCTCTATTGGAAGAAAGCACCCGATCCAGCGGCTTTCTCTGCTCTTCCAATACGATCAGCATCTCACCTGTATCCTTTTCCATCGCCTTGTTCAGCTTCGCAACCGTTCTTTCACTTAATTTTCCTGCTTTTTCAATGATCAGCGCTCCGCCGTACAGCTTGGCAATGATATCACTGATCTTCTTCTTATTCAGCGCTTCTCCGGTGATGATCGCAACTCTTCCCTGACGGATCTTTCTCTGCTTCTGGATCGCTTTGACCACATCAACCGCAAGAACCGTCTTTCCGTTGCCTTTGTTTCCAACGATCAGCAGGTTGCCTGTATTGGATGTACCTCTTCTGTTCGTACAGTTGCGGTCCTGCTCCAAAACATCCACAAGCTGTTCGCTCATGCCGCGCACCGGAACAAAGTAGGAGAACAGCTTCTTCTGCTCTTCTGTCAGCCCTGCTCTTTTTGCGCCCTGTCCGGACAGGTCATAGCGGCTGTGTACCAAAAATCCTGTATCGGAAATCGATAATGCATCTGCAATCTCATCCATCGGAAGCGGTGCAGTCTTTCCTGTCGCAATCAGCTTCGCAGTCTCTTTTCTGCTCAGCGGTGTCGTAGAACTCAGAATATCCGACTCAACAGGCTCTTCATCCGGAATCTCACGATCGTCCGGTTCATCACTCAGCGTCGGCTTGAACTCTTCCTGCAGCCCTGCTGCAATCGATTCGTAATCGTCCTCATAATCATCATCGTAATCCAGTTCTTCTTCGAATTCCTCTTCCAGTTCCTCTGCTGCGTCTTCTGTCAGAAGGTCTTCATAATCTTCTGCACTGTCAACCTCCAGAGTCAGCTCTTCTGATTCCATTCTAAGCTCTTCTGTTGCTTCCTCCTTATTCTCAAGAGGTTCAACAGGAGTACTCGTGTGTACCGGAATCTCCTCACTCTCTTCTTCCGGAATCACACCTTCAATCTCATCGATCATCCTCTGAATATCCGGGGATAAGATCGGGCTCTTTGGCTTGCGCTCGATCTGTTCTATATCCTCTTCGTTCACTTCTGGAACTTCTTCCGGTTCAACACTGCCCTCTGCGGCTTCCCACTCAGCAAGAATATCATCAATATCAAGTATATCGTCAACCGGCTCGTCTATTCTCTCATCCTCTTTGATTTCTGTTTCTTCTAATTTAATAGATTCTTTTTCCATATCTTCCTTCTCAGCCTCTTCTGCTACTTCAGGTTCCTCGATTACTTCCACATCTGCTGCATCTGCCGCTTCCGGTTCTGCCAGCTCTTCTAATTCTTTCAGATCAACTTCCTTAACTTTCGTCTCGATCGTCTCCTCAATAATCTCTTCTACAGGTTCTTCCTCTGTCACTTGATCCAGCAATTCCAGATCTGATAATGACTCAATCTCTTCCAGTGCTTCTGCCAGATCTGAGCAATCATCTTCCCCTGTACTCTCCTCGTCATCACCTTCCACCGGTCCTGCGTCCTCTTCTGCCAATTCTTCGATGTCTTCTTCGTACTCTTCCGCATCCTCTTCTGAAAGTTCCAGCTCTTCCTGCTCCTGCGCTTCTTCTTTTTCTGTATGGAACAGATTCTGAAGCGCCTCGCCAAGCTTCATCGTATCACCCAGCTTCTTCTTCGGCGGCTCCGCTTTTTTCAGCTGCTCTGCCACTTCCTCCTCACTGAGTTCGGCATTCTCCGGCTCTGCGATCTGCTCAGAACGCTCCAGCATATCCTCTGTATAGCGGGCAGCTTCTTCCTGCTCTCTTCTCCGCTTTTCTTCTTCCTCAGCTTTTATTCTGCCCAGATCGATCAGTTTTTTCGCTTCTCTTTCTGAAGATTTTTCTGCTTCTTCCAGCCTTCTGTCATACTTTTCCTGCTGAAGCGGAGTCAATGGCTTGTATCGCATCTTCAGCTCCATAGCCTTGTATACATACTTGCCTTCGCTGAACCACAGAATCAGATCATCACACTCTTCCAGACATTCGGCTGTCATCCCGGCTTCTTCATATCTCTTGGCCAGCTCGTATGCCCACTCTTCGACATACTCTGCTTTTTTGAACTGCTCCAACGCACGGATCTGCTGCTCGATCGGAGCTCTTCGTGCTCTCAACAGGCGGTATCTTAGGATGTACTGATTCGGATCTTTTGGTGCAGCCTGTACGTATTCATCATAATAGTCGATTGCCTCTTCCAGATTTCCAACCTTTATCGCAAGAGTGCACAAGCGATATAATATCTTTCTGCTCCCCTCTGTTCTATGATAGGCAGCTCTCAGAACTCCAAAACTCTTACGGTAATCTCTGATCTTTTCATATATATTGCTGACGTTTAACAGCATATTTACATTTCTGACACGCTTCCAATCAATGCTGTCAGCAATCTCAGCGGCTCTGTTGTATGCACCGTTTTCCATAAGTTTTAGCATCTGTTCTGTCTTCAACTTATATTCATACTTGTCCACTATGCTCACCTCATTATACTTAGTCTGTACCTTACAGGTATCTTTCTCTTCATTGCCTAGTTTGTTCTAGTTTACCATATGACTCCCGTAATGTCAAAAAAATGCACCCTCAATTGACATTGAAGATGCATTTTACTTTTTATTCAAATTTTTCATATTCTATTTTATAAATCGAAGGAACTTCTCAATTCTGTTCCTGTAAGACCTTTACACTTGTTAATTGATATAGCAGTCTGTTCACTAAGACTGGCTTATATGAAACCTCCTGTTCTTCAATTTAACAATATCTATAACCTAAATCCGACTCGGTATCGGTATCATCCTATCATGAAAGTCCTCTCTTCAGTTATTCTCTCTATAACCTTTCGGCTGCTGCAGTATCATCTGACGATATTCCAACATCCTATTTAATTATTCTTTCTATAACTGGGGGTGCTTCATATAAAACTGATATTCCTTATCCATGTTTCTTTACACATGTTCGGGAACTTTGGCTACATGTGGTATCTATATTCAATACGTCTGTAGATGTCGAATCTTTTCATTTTCATCCAGCTTTACAATCTCTTCGATTTGATCTTTTCATTCACTTTTACTGGATCTTATCTTTCGTGGTAAAGGTCTCTTTTACAGGAACCTGCATCTACCGTACCACTGACATATTGAAATGTAACTGATGATATACTGTCCATTGGACCTCTGCCTCCTTAGTTCGTTTATTTTTAATCTAACAGAACGACTGCTTACTAAATTAAGAATCGCTCTTTAGTTAAATATCCTTTTGAGATGTGTGATTGTTGTATCTCTTTTGGATTGACTTAATAATAACACTATCCCTTTTAGTTGTCAACACATTTTTTATATTTTTCTTTAATAATTTTCAAACTATTCTTTTTTGTTTGAATTTTCTGAATATTTGATTTGTATAATATGCGCATTGCGATTGTACACAAATACAGATATAATAAATTTACTTTTTAGCTGTCGTCTGTACAGCATTGGCTTCTGTCTTTTAGAAGCTGTCTGTTTTCCGGCGTTTCGCCAGATTTTCAGTTATTTTTAACCGAACATAAGAATAAGAAGATTGCATCTACAGGATAAGTTTTTTATAATGGAGGAAAGTACATGAGAAAAAATAAAAAAAGAAATCACCAGAAACACCCTGTCCCGAATCACAAATATAAGGATCGGCTTTTTCGCTTGGTTTTCAATAACAAGAGGGATCTTTTGGACCTGTACAATGCATTGAATAATACCTGCTATGAAAATCCGAATGATCTTGAAGTTAATACACTGGAGGACGCTGTTTATCTCTCTATGAAAAATGATATTTCATTCCTGATCGGCGGGACACTGAATCTCTATGAACATCAGAGCACGTATAATCCAAATATGCCATTGCGCGGACTGATCTATCTCGCCAGGTTGTATGATGGATACGTCGAGACGGAAAACATCAATTTATACAGCAGCGCTTTAAAAAAGCTGCCGATTCCTCAATACTTTGTGTTCTATAACGGCACAAAAGAACAACCGGATGAGACGATTCTTCGATTGACGGATGCGTTTGAATCTGTATCCGATAATCGGCAGCCTTGTCTGCAGTGCACCGCAGTGATGCTGAATATCAATTACGGACATAACCTTGCGCTTATGGAAAAATGCCAGCGGCTGAAAGAGTATTCTATTTTTGTGGATACGGTAAGGATTCAGTGTAAGAAAACGAGTGATCCGAAGCACGCTGTCACGAAAGCGGTGGACATCTGTATTGAAAAGGGAATTCTTCGGGATGTACTGGTGAAGCATAAAGCGGAGGTAATCAGTATGGTTCTGACATCATTTAATCAAAAGGCTTATGAGAAAGATTTATATGAAGAGGGCGTTGAGGAGGGCATTAATCTTGGACAAAAAGAAATTGTTCTCCATATGCTTCATTCCGGCAACTCTCCGGAGAAGATTGCTCAGCTGACCGGGATTGATATTGAAGTTGTAAAACAATGGATTGAAGAGGCTAAATAATTTTTGCAAAACACATCCCCCGGATGTCAGGCTTCTTTCTCCTGAAATCCGGGGGATCTATTCATTTTCTCTATTTTCTTAGCAGATCTCTGCTCCTGCCGGCATTGATTTTTCCGGTGTCATCAGTGCAAGGTTGCCTTCTGCATCTTCTGCGCATAACAGCATTCCTTCTGATAATACGCCTGCCAGTTTTGCAGGTTTCAGATTCACGAGAACCATGACTTTCTTTCCAACCATTTCTTCGGCTGTGTAATGACCTTTGATTCCGGATACGATCTGTTTTACCTGGCTTCCGATCTTCACCTGTGAGCAAAGGAGTTTTCTGGATTTTTTCACTTCTTCGCAGGCAATGATCTCTCCGACCTGGAACTGCATTTTTCCAAAATCGTCAAATGTGATCTCTGGTTTTGCTTCGATATCGATCACATCTTCCTCTTCTTTTTCTTCTTCAACCGGTGGATGCAGCTCTTCTACTTTTTTCAGAACTTCTTCCAGATCCAGTCTTGCGAAGAGGATTTCCGGTTTTTCTGTTACATGACCATTTCCGAGCTGCTCCAGAATCTTTTTGCTGGTGGATGGCATGAAGGATTCCAGAAGTTCTGCACCGCGGGAAATGCTCTGAATGAGGTTCCAGAGAACTGTTTCCAGACGGTCTTTTTTCGCTTCATCTTTTGCCAGTACCCATGGCATTGTCTCGTCAATGTATTTGTTGCAGCGTTTGAAGAGATTGAAAATTTCTGTCATTGCATCTGCCACACGCAGCTCTTCCATCTTGTCTTCGACTGCTTTTGGTGTGCTTTCTGTCACTGCCTTCAGATCTGCATCAACCTCTTCTGCCACACCTTTGTCTGTTACAGTTCCGCCGAAATATTTATTTGTCATGGAAACGGTTCTGTTGACCAGATTTCCCAGCGTGTTGGCAAGATCAGAATTCATGCGCTCTACCATCAGTTCCCATGTGATAACTCCATCATTTTCAAATGGCATCTCATGAAGAACAAAGTAACGAACTGCATCAACGCCGAAGAAATCTACCAGTTCATCTGCGTAAAGGACGTTTCCTTTGGATTTACTCATTTTTCCGTCTCCCTGAAGCAGCCATGGATGTCCGAATACCTGTTTTGGAAGCGGAAGATCCAGTGCCATCAAAAAGATTGGCCAGTAAATTGTATGGAAGCGAATGATATCTTTTCCGATCAGATGCAGATCTGCCGGCCATAATTTGTGAAACTGCTCCGTGCTGTTTCCATCGCAGTCGTATCCGATTCCTGTGATATAGTTTGTAAGCGCATCCAGCCATACGTAAGTTACATGTTTCGGATCGAAGTCTACCGGGATTCCCCATTTGAATGATGTTCTGGAAACACACAGATCCTGCAGTCCCGGAAGCAGGAAGTTGTTCATCATCTCGTTTTTACGGGATACCGGCTGAATGAATTCCGGATGTGTATTGATATGCTCGATCAGTCTGTCTGCATATTTGCTCATTTTAAAGAAGTATGCTTCTTCTTTCGCAGGCTGTACTTCACGTCCGCAGTCCGGACATTTGCCGTCTACAAGCTGTGATTCTGTGAAGAAAGATTCACATGGAGTACAGTACATTCCTTCATAGTGCCCTTTGTAAATATCTCCCTGATCGTACAGTTTTTTAAAGATCTTCTGTACCTGTTTTTCATGATCTTCGTCTGTTGTACGGATAAATTTGTCATAAGAAGTATCCATCAGATCCCAGATTTTCTTGATTTCTCCGGAAACATTGTCTACAAATTCTTTTGGTGTTACTCCCGCCTCTTCTGCTTTGAGCTCGATCTTCTGACCATGCTCATCAGTTCCTGTCTGGAAAAATACATCGTATCCCTGACTTCTCTTGTATCTTGCGATCGCGTCAGCCAGAATAATCTCATAAGTGTTTCCAATATGCGGTTTGCCTGATGTGTAGGCAATCGCTGTTGTGATATAATATGGTTTCTTGTCTGCCATCTCTCTTCTCTCCTTCATAAAAAATCCCGTCTTCCTGCTGCCAAGAAGACGGGTGAATACCGTGTTACCACTTCTGATTTATCTCAGCCTCACGGCTGAAACCTCTGTGAGTGCTGCCAAAAACACTCTCTCGCTGTAAAGGGCGAACCCATCGCAGTTCACATCATGCTTGCTGCGCCGCTCGGGAGCCATGTTCGATCATCTTCCGTTCATCCCTCTCAGCATCGGATCCTTTCTCGGATCTTCCGGGAATTCTCTGTAAAATTTCGGATAACCTACTCTCTCCGTCTTTGCATTTTCCGTATGATTTTTCTACCAGATATGTGTATAAAATACACACTTTCTCGTTGAAAATCGTATCACAGCCGGAATGATAAGTCAAGATTGCACCTTTTAAAAATTTGTCTTATTACGATCCAGCGGCCACTTCGACCAGAAATTTTTTCTGCCGTAATGCCTCTTCGATCAGATCCAGTGTCTCTTCGGAATCTGCCTCGATCAGATGATAGTGATAATTGGAGGTAATATTTTTCAGAGGACTTGATTTTCCCCGCTTAATATCCTCTACAAACTCCATCACTTTTCGTCTGGATGTAATGTTAATCTCTGCCTCCATGTGACCGTACACCCTGTGATTGACCATCACGTTCACCACTTTTCCGCCCAGATCCACTACCGTACACAGCTCGTCTTCCAACTCTTCATCCGTGTGATTCACTTTGAAGATCCGGTTCACGGAATGTGGAGTATTCAGAAGATATCCCCTGTTTGTGGATATGATCTCATGTCCCGCTGCCCGGATCAGTGCGATATCCTGCACGATCACCTGCCGGCTGACATCAAATTCTTTTGCAAGCTGCGCCCCAGATACCGGAATACTGCTTTTTTTAATCTGATTTATGATTTGATCTCTGCGTTCAGAACCTGTCATAAATACTGTTCCTCTCTTTCTTTTTCTGCATCTTTATTCCACTGCATGCAGATTCTTTAAAGAAATATCCAGGATCGGAGCGGAGTGTGTCAACGCACCGCTGGAAATATAGTCAACTCCGATCTCTGTCAGACGCGCGATATTTTCTTTTGTCACATTTCCGGAGCACTCTGTCTGGGCTCTTCCGTCGATCAACTCCACTGCTTTTTTCATATCCTCCGGTGACATATTATCCAGCATGATGATATCTGCGCCGGCTTCCACCGCTTCTTTTACCATGTCCAGATTTTCTACTTCTACTTCAATTTTTCTTACAAACGGTGCATACTCTTTTGCCATCTGCACCGCTTTGGTCACACTTCCTGCTGCTCCGATGTGGTTATCTTTTAACAGCACACCGTCAGAAAGGTTGTAACGGTGGTTGTATCCGCCGCCTGCACGAACTGCATATTTCTCAAAAATACGCATATTCGGTGTTGTTTTTCTTGTATCGAGGAGTTTGATCTTGCTTCTTTCCAGAAGTTTTGCAACAGAATTGGTATAGGTCGCAATTCCGCTCATTCTCTGAAGATAGTTGAGCGCAACTCGTTCTCCGGAAAGAAGGACACGGATGTCTCCTTTGACTTTTCCCATCAGCTGCCCGTTTTTCACTTCTTCTCCGTCTTTGTAATATAACTCTACCTTCGTGTCGGGATCCAGAAGGGTAAACACTCTCTCGAACACTTCCAGTCCGGCAATAATTCCATCCTGTTTGCAGATCAGGTCTACTTCACCTGCCACTGCCTCTTTCATCACTGAATTGGTTGTCACATCTTCACTGGAAATGTCTTCTTTTAACGCTTCTAAGATCAGGTGATCTGCCTGAAGCTTCATTGTAATCTGATTCATCTGGTTTCTCCTTTATGTTTCATCTATTCTTTCATTTTATACAGCCTGTTCTTTTTCCAGGCACCATTGCTCTTTGATAAGATTTGCCGCCCTTTTTGCAAATACAAGACTCTCCAGAAGAGAGTTGCTTGCCAGACGGTTCGCTCCGTGCACACCGTTACAGCTTGTCTCTCCCACTGCAAACAGCTGCGGCATGGACGTGTGGCTGTTCTTGTCTACCCAGATACCGCCCATAAAATAGTGCTGCGCCGGAACGACCGGAATGCACTCTTTTGTAACATCATAGCCTTCCTCCAGGCAATGCTCGTAAATATTCGGAAAATGACTCAATATCGTCTCTTTCTCGATCGGCGCCATGGACAGCCACACAAAATTCGTTCCATCCTTTTCCATCTGTTCCCGGATTGCCCTGGTCACCACGTCTCGCGGAAGCAGTTCATCTACGAAACGCTCCATGTTTTTATTATAGAGAAGTGCGCCTTCCCCACGGACGGATTCGGAGATCAGGAATCGTCTGCCCGGCTTTTCCGAATACAATGTAGTCGGATGGATCTGTACATAATCCAGATGCTCCAGACGAATGTGATGTTTTTTCGCTACTTCCAGTGCATCTCCTGTCAGATGAGGGAAATTTGTGGAATGCTGGTACAGCCCGCCGATTCCTCCACTTGCCAGAATGGTATAATCTGCATAAATAGAGGACTCTTCACCACTTTTCGTCTTCACGGTGATTCCCGCACATTTTCCGTTTTCCTCAAGAATGTCTGTCATGGTTGTATATTCGTAAATTGTTACGTTATTCTTTTCTCTTACCCGCGCCAACAGCTTACTGGTGATCTCTTTTCCTGTCACATCTGCATGAAACAGAATTCTCGGTCTGGAGTGTGCCCCCTCTCTTGTGTAGGCAAACGCTTCTCCGTCCTTTTCAAATTCTACTCCATATCCTACCAGATCTTCAATGATTTTTCCAGAACTGCGGATCATAATATCGACAGATTCTTTCCGGTTTTCATAATGACCGGCTCTCATCGTATCTTCAAAATAACTGTCATAATCCTGTTCATCCCGGAGTACACAGATTCCGCCCTGTGCCAGAAATGAATCACTGCTCTCGGCATCTGATTTCGTGATCATGATGATTTCTTTGTCATCCGGAAGATTCAATGCAGAAAACAGCCCTGCAACACCTGTTCCAACGATAACAACATCTGCTTTTTTATTCATAATACTCTCTTTCCTTTCGGCAGGCCTCTCTTTTTATGAAAGACACTCTATTTTGCCAGCTCCAGCATTTTTTCCAATGGTTTTCTGGAGTCAGTTCTCAATTCCTCACTCAAATGAACTTCATTCTCTCCTGTTTTTAAGACGTGAAGAACCTTTTCCAGTGTGATCAGCTTCATATCCATACAGACAGGCTCTGTCTCTGTAAAATAAAATTTCTTATCCGGATTGTCTTTTTCCAGCTTGTAGCGGACGCCGTTTTCGGTACAGATGATAAACTCTTGTTTCTCACTTTTCGTTGCGTAGTCGATGATTCCGGAAGTACTTCCTACATAATCGGAAATTGCAAGCACTGCCTTTGGACATTCCGGATGCGCCAGTACCTCTGCTGCCGGGTGCTGTGCTTTCGCTGCTTTGATCTCCTCAATCTGCATGTGTTCGTGAATCGGACAGTATCCCTCGTTGTATACAAAATTCTTTTCCGGTACCTGCTCTGCAATAAAATGTGCCAGGTTCTTGTCCGGAATAAAGAAAATGTTCTTGTTCGGAAGTGCTTTTACGATCTTCACCGCATTTGCTGATGTAACGCACACATCAGAATGTGTTTTCAGCTCTGCTGTAGAATTGATGTAGCATACAACCGCCAGATCTTCATATGTATCCCGCATTTTCTGAATGGTTTTGGCATCTGCCATATGTGCCATTGCACAGTCTGCATGCATATCCGGCATCAGAACTGTTTTCTCCGGGTTCAGTACCTTCGCACTCTCTCCCATGAAAGACACGCCACAGAATACGATGGTCTGCTCTTTCAATCCAACTGCAACCTTACTCAGATAAAAAGAATCTCCGATGTAGTCCGCAATGTCCTGAATCTCCGGTCTCACATAATAATGTGCCAGAATAACTGCATTTTTTTCCTGTTTTAATTTCTGGATTTCTTCCACAACTGTCATATTGTATTCCCTCACTTATCCTGAATTGTTAAATTTTTATCGTTAATTGCTGACAATTATAGCACAAGACTTTACATGTGACAAGACAGTTGTGAAATTAAAAAAGAAGATACAATCCGATTTAACAGACTGTACCTTCCATATTTTATACACTTAATTTCTTTTCAGCCAGAACACTGGAAATCACAAATAGTATAATGCATGCAACAATATAAAATGCGCATTCTCCAATTCCTATATAGAGTCCGCTATGGATTCCCATAAGTCCGTATTTGGCAAACAGATTGTAAATATATTCCACAATTCCATTGATCACAAAGAACAAAATGAATGAAACAATGCCCGCAAATCTGGAATTGATCAACACCGTTCTGGATACAATGACTGCCAGAAATCCGGTTGCGATCACACAGGTCCATGCAAGGAAGAAAAACAGAAAGATTGCCATAAGTGTGATCCAATCCATATTTCCCTGGAAAAGCCACTCTGCACCAATGCGAAGCCCTTTAAAAAGCTCTTCCCATGCATCCATTTTTGCAATCAAACTCAAAATGCAGGCTATTGCTGCCAGCACGTATGCTGCTGAAATAAAGAAAATCTGTAAAATTGCTGCAATGTACTTTGCTCCCAGGATCTTCCAGCTTTGCATCGGCACCATCCAGAGCATATGACTCTGCTTTGTTTTCAGGTCACGGTTCAATATCAACAGACTTTCAATTCCCATATAGAAAAATACAAACATTCCGACAAACATTTCCAGCATTACACTGATTCCAACTGTATTCCCGTTCTCTGTAAAGGTTCCAACTACAACTGCCAGTAAAAACACCAGAAGCAGCGCCAGTATGATGTTTCTGGATGTCTGCTGTTTTTTCAGCTCATATTTGATCAAACGTCCCATTTTGTTTCCTCTCTTTCTCTTTTCTCATTCTGCCTTTGTTCTTCCTACATGATCTCCAGATAAATATCTGCCACGGATTTTCCACTTTGCATCCGTTCTTCTTCCACTGACATCCGACGCACAACTTCTCCATCTTTGATAAAGATTGCCTCATCGATAAAACTTTCGATCTCATCGATCATATGTGTGGAAATTACAAAGGTATTTTTTTCATTTGCTGACTCCAGGATCATCCCGAGAATCTCTTCTTTTGCTTTATAATCAATTCCATTGAACGGCTCATCCAGAAGATACAGCTCTGCTTTGCGGCTCAGTGTTGCGATCACCTTCAGCTTTGCTGTCATACCGGTGGACAGTTCTTTGACCTTCATCTTGCCTTCCAGGGACATCCTTCTTACCATCTCGTGAAATTTCTTCTCATCAAAATCCGGGAAGAAATCTTTATAGTACTGTCCGACTCCGTTCACATCCAGAAAACTGTAGAAAAACGGCTCTGTAGACATGTAGGCGATCTCTGCCTTATCTCCATAGAACCACGGATGCTCCTTGAACAAAACCTCTCCGGATGTAGGCTTTGTCAGACCGGAGATGATCTTCATCCATGTGGTCTTCCCGCTTCCGTTCTCCCCGAGCAGACCATAGATCTTTCCGCCTTCCAGTTTCAGCGAAACTTCATTCAGCGCCTTTTTTGTGTAAAATGATTTGCTTAAATCACGACATTCTAAAATCATCTTCTCTCCTCCTTGTAGTCTGCAATTTTTGAGATAATATCATCTTTTTCAAATCCAAGATCCTGCATCTCATGTATAAAGCTGCTCAACAATTCTTCTGCCATTTCTTTTTTTATCGTCTCGAACATCGTCTCTTCCTCCATCACAAATGTTCCAATCCCCCGCTTTGTATAACAATATCCATGTGTCTCCATCTCTCTGTAGATTCTTGCTGCAGTGTTCTGATTGATCTTATAAAGGACCGCCAGCTCTCTGTTGGATGGAAGCTTCTCTCCGGGAAGTATCTTTCCCTGTATCATCTTTTTCTTCAAGTCGTGAATGACCTGCAGATAGATTGGCATCTCTGCATTGTAATTCATCTTCTTCCTCCTTCCGCCTCGTGTATCAGTGCTATAGTTAGATAGTACACTAGGTTTTTGGTTTTGTCAAGATGGTTTATAAAAAACAGGAGTGCCGCAAAATGATTTCATTTCTCGACGCTCCTGTCTTCCCATACTATTTACAATTCAAATATTCTATTTTCTGCGCATCCTTCTGCAAATAATAAATGCTGCCGCTGCAACACTGATTGCAATTGCCGCCACAAACGGAATCACCATGCTGTCATCTCCTGTTTTTACAACATTCTTGTCATTCTTTTGATCCGTATTCTGGCTGGTATTTTTATCTGCTCCCTGATTTGTAGTTTCATCCTGATCAGTAGAAGGAGAAGATGTGTCCTCTTTCTTTACCAGTGATCCGATCGCATTTTCCAGATTCTTTAAGGCCTCTGTAATCTCTTCCTCTGTGGCATCTTCTTTGTCTAGAACCTTCTGCGCCATTTCCATGGCTTTCTGCAATACTGCATAACTTTCTTTTGTATACTCAGACTGCGTGTAGCTCTTTGCCATTTCCATTACCTGCTGAAGCTCTGTCTTATCCTGAGCATCTCCGTTATCCTGGTCGCCACCATTGTCCGGATCACCTCCGTTATCCTGATTACCACCATTGCCCAGGATAATCTCTGCTTTTTCCGGATAATCTATGTTTTGAATTACTTCCGTCTTCGTTCCCTTGACCATTTTTACAGAATTTTCAACAACACTTACATGAACTGTTGCACCATTCTCATTTGTTGTATTGATCTGCACATTTCCAAGTTTCAAAGACTCTGTACCATTTTGAAAAAGAGTCTTTGTTCCTGACAGATAAATATTCAGGATCCCTTTTTCTTGATTGTAACGATAGTCTGCTACTTTTGCCACATTTTCAGAAAACTGAAATGTTGCTGTCGTCTCTTCCTGCACATTCGAATCTACCTTCAAGCCTACTTGAAGTGACAATATGTTTCCACTGACAGACTGCGGCAATGTCAATGACACACCGACCTGCTCCGCTTCAACTGCCAGTTCAATACTTTCCTTTTCTGCTGCAGATACTTGTAACGGAAGTACCGATGCAATAAGAAGCATGACCACGATTCTTGCTATATACTTTTTCACACTATACTCCTTTTTGATTACTGATTTCCATTGAGTTCAATTTCCGGCATTTCCTGAGGCACTTCCACATACAGAGAATCACTTACCAGTCTCTGCCCTTCGTTTGTCTGTGCATCATTTACTCTGTAAAGCTCTGCACGCACCTGTTTTCCGGCTAATTGGGCACTATCCTGCGGATCGATCCAGTAAATCCATGTACCATCCGATACATCCTGAATATTCCCGGTTTCCGGTACATCTGCAAGAATGATCTGCTGCGCTTTCAAACTTCCATCCGTATTTGTTCCGCCTACAATATTTCCATCCTGATCATAAAGAAGTACTACATTGTATGCCGGATTTCCTTTATACGAACCAACAAAAACGATTGACCCTGCCGGTATCTTATCTGCTTCTGTTTCTCCGTATTGGTAATCCGATGCCAAACGCCCAATTGCGGAAGTTCCATCTTGAGCACTTCTGAAATCTACATTATCTCCGGTAACTCCCAGTACATCCAGTTCCGATATTGATATTTCGGTGTCTTTCTGGTTATGAATGACCAGTTTTACTGCATCTGTACTGTATGTGCCGACATATTTGCCATCCACATTTTCAAAATATACCGTCTGTACTTTTTTGTCATCAAATGAACCTTTTACAACCTCTGTCCATTCATCATTATCCCCATGCACATAAATGCTGTAATCTTTGATCGCTGTTCCCTCGTTTACTGTATATTTCAATCCTGAAATGATCTGCTTCCGATTAAACTGCATCAAAACTTCTGCCTCATCTCCTGCAATTCCTGTATATGTTGTATCCGTCTTATTGTCCACTGCTTTTAAGATCGGCGCTTCCTGCTGTGGTGCACATGGTGTATCTTCATCTGCTTCTCCCGGATCTTCTGTATGAACTGCCTCCATATTTTTCGTTGTGGTAGTCCAGAATTCCTTATCCAGGCTTCCATCATGTTCGATCTTGACCGGTGTCAATGTCTTCGCTGCCGAACGATTCAAATACTTGTCCACCACTGTCACTTCATAGGTGATGACTCTGTTATTTACAGTTGTCACATGATCACTGAACTGGTTTTCTGTTGTAAATCCTACAACTTCTTTTTCAACCTGTCCTCCCGAAATCATGGTCCGCGTAATTTCATAGCCCAATACGTCTTCTTCCGGAATTGTCTTGTAAGTCAATGTAAAATCGACCTGATTTGCTGTGTCTTTATTGACGCTTACTGTAGTATCATCTCCGACTGCTTCTACATCTCCCAGACTTCCCAGGCTGCTTCCGCTATTTTCCAGACGATACACTCTTGAATCATCATTTACATAATAAATTGCCCTTGTTTCTGTTTCAAACTGCCCTGCGTAACTTCTCGTCTCATCGTTCGGGATCATTCCCCAGCGTTCAAAAAATTCGAGAATATTCTTCTGGGCTGCCGCACACGCAAGTCTCATGAAATCCTGATCTCTGTCTCCGGACAATGTCAGCGCGATACCCTGAGGTGCCGGTGCTTTTGCCGTGTTTCTCGCATAAGTATCCACTCTTGCAAAAAACAGATTAGTTGTCATAGGTTTTAAAGTTATATCCGGAATCATATGCCAGATGTAACTGCCAGTACATTCCAAGCTGTGTAAATACGTCCTCTGATTTTCCGGTTGTTCCGGATGTCACCTTCTCATAAACTTTCGGATATTCAAACCGAACACTGTCATTTGTATCTTTTGCCTGTGCCAACACTGCAAAATAGTTATTTGTCACTTCTGCATATGCATACGCACTCTGATTGATGTTATGTCCGATCTCATGGGCGATTCCCCAGCCAAAATAGCGTCCGCTTACGTATTTTCCATTATCAGACTGAACCGGAACTCCTGTCATCATACCAGCTGTTTCATTCCATCCGATTCCAATGTGATCTCCTGCCGCATACATAAATGCTCCTGCAAACATTCTCTGATAACGGATATTCAAATGTCTCTGCGGGAATCTGTCTTTTTCATCCGGTGCTGTCTGATTCAATCCCTTATGCTGATAGAACAGATTCATCATACCTTCCATTGCATCCATGGAATCTAACAATTTCTGTGCATTTCCCTCACAGCCGCTTAAAACCTGCTGTGCCGGCAATGAAAACAGCATCTTATCCAGTAAAATATCTGTTGCTCCAAGGATACAGTTTTCTTTGCTGTATTCGTATTCCACAGATTCATTTCCGGAATTTTCATGTACTTTTTTGTGAACAGCTTCCATTTTTTCTACATAGCCCTTCAACGCTTCTACATACTGTTCTGCTCTTTGCTGCCGTTCCTGTGCATCCGTCACTCCATAAAGATCCAACGTCGGAACTTCCACTCCGCCATTGACACGAACAGAATAGCGGTCATTTGCATTATTGCCTGTATATTGAATATATAATGCTCCTCCTGACTCTTCATCTGTTGACCAGATTTTCGGGATCGTTACATCATTTCTTCCTGTTTTCAGTGTTGTTACCACTTTTGACACAGAACCTGATTCTGCGTGATATTGTGTCGCTACAAGCTGAAGGTTTGTGTTGGATCCGGTTCCCATTGTATTGTGTCCGACAAAGAGTGTGATCTCTTCTCCTGCTGCTGCAGTAATTCCAAGTGGCTGCCATGCATTCAGACCACTAAAACCTCTGTCTGTATCTCTTGTTGTAATGGTATTGTGTATCAGAATCGGCTCACTCAACTGATTGTTCAGAATGTCCTCTGCATTATCCAGTTCTTTTTCCAAACGGTCTTTATCCGGATGATACTCTCCACTTTGTCTGCAGACGATTCCTGAGGTCCTGTATCGTCTGCTCTGTCACAGATCCTTTCAGAACTGTATGAAGCTCATCCTCATATAGTCCCATAATATCATCTTCCAGAGAGTCATAATTGTAAAAACTAATCTCTGAAACCGTGATAACACGCAGGCCGGAATAATCTCTTCCGATTCCAAAACTAATTTTTTTAGCCTGAATCGGCTCTGCAATCCGAATAAAATAATATCTTTTGTTATTTTTGTCAGTTCTTGCCTCTATTTTCAGATTGTTTTTATCTACAACATGCTCGCTTCCATTTTCATCCCAGTATTTCAGACTGATCCGTGTGAAATTTCCCTGTGCCGTCACTTCCTGGAACCCAATTGTATCCATTGTATACGGCTGATCAAACTCGAATGTAAATCCTTTGTTATTAAAATCGGTATATTCCCCACCGTCATCCCAGTCTGCCATATAAAAATGAGATGCAGGATTGTTATCCACAGTTCCCCATGCCGTCTTACCCTCTAAGTCCAGAGGACTGTCTTTCATCTCCCCACGTCCTCTTGTTGCAGATACGATATGAGAACTTACTTGTCCTTCTTCGGATGTATTGATCTGCTTGTATTTCGGCATGGCTGCTGGTTCCAGATCCGTTGTCTGAGCTGTGCTCGTTAAGGATGGATCACTTTCACCCAACTCATTCACACCTGTCAGATAGATTTCATATTTTACATTCTCTTTTAGCTCTGATATTGTATAGCTGTTTGTCGTGATATTTTCTATTTTGGTGTATTCTTCCTGACCTTTTTCACGGTAAAACAGATTATAAAACTCTGTGTTTTTCATGTTTTTCCAGGAAACTTCCACACTCTTATATTTTCCGACTGCCTTTACATTTTCCGGTGCATCCGGTTTTTTGTCCGCTTTCGGAACTGCTGTAACCGATTCACTGTATCCGCTTTTCCATGTTCCATTAACAGACTGCACTTTTGCTGTGTATTGTTCTTTGTTCACGAGTTTCTTTTCATTAAATGATGTTACTTTCAATGAATTATTCTTGACTGTATACGTATCCTGCTCTCCGTTATGCTCAATCAGAACCTCGTATCCTGTCACATTTTTACACGCATCCCAGGTAAGTGTAAATTCTTCACTACCTGTCTCAACTGCAAGATTTGTCGGAATATCCATATCCGGCTTTGGAATCCGGTTTTCCATTCCGTTTACAAATTCCACTTTGGAAATTTCCGCCAGATTATTGTTGTTCTGCATTCCCTGGATCGTAAGCGTTACTTTTTTTACAGCAATCTGACTTCCGAGATGAATCTGAATATTTCCATCTTCATCCATGGAAACCTGCACATCACTAGTTCTCAGTAAGTGCTCCACTCCATTTTCTATCGGTGCAGTTACGGTCTGCTCGTTTCCTTCTGCATCTATATATGTAATATCCACAGTAGCTTTTTGAATTGGATTTTCTTTATTAGTCTCAATTAGAATTCCGTCAATTTGTGTGTCTGCACTTTCTGAAAGGTCGAACTCTACTGAAACAGGATGTTCTTCTGAAATTTCTGTTCCACCTTGCGTTGAAAGTGTAACATTTCCTTCTCCTTTCAGTAAATCCTCCAGGTTTCCTTCCACATTTGTGTCTTCTCCCGGTTTCGGGCTGATCGCATCTGCAGAAACAGATTCTTCTATGCAGGCCAGTGTGTGCCCTTCTGCCTGATATCCTTTTGCAAAATATTCCAAATCTGCCAGATCTGTTTTCTGATCTCCTGTCAGATCCGTCAATTCTGATGACTGCTCTGTATCAATCGCATCTACTAATACTGAACGGTCTGTGTCATCGATCACTCCGTCTCCTGTTACATCACCAATCAGCAACACACCCGGATGATAATCCCCCTCTTCATAGGTATATCCCTCTACAAACCCTGTCATCAAATTTACAGCATACGACTTGCTGTTCACTTCGATTGTCTGTGTGTATGTAGCAAATCCGGGAGCTGCCACTGTCAGCTCATAAGTTCCTGCCGGTAACTGACTAAAATGAACTGTTCCTTTTGTATCCTGAATTTCCTGATTTGCTGCCAGTTCAATGCTCTGACTTTCCTGACCACTTAATCCAACCGTAAACGTTACACTTTTTTGCAGCGTAATTCCCGGCGCAATTGATACCTGAACCACTCCTATATCTTTCAATGGAGCCTGTTCTGTTCCATTTACTGCCTGAACTGCATCCTGACCCTCAGTCTGATATTCCATTTGTACAGGATTTTCTTCGGTAGCGTAGGTCACTGTTCCTGATGTCAGCATCAAGGTTGCTGCAAGCAAGATTGATACTACTCGTTTCATAACTATTTTCCTCCCTTTTTCTTTTGGACGATAAAAAACAATCTATCTTGATTGTTTTTCCCACCGTTTCACTAATATATCACAATTTGTAACCCCTTATCAATTGTTTTTTTCTTACCTTATCCCCTTCCTACCAACACTGCCCACTTCTGCTCTCCGTCATCCTTTAAATCTACATCCGGAAAGCTTTTGATATACTGCTGAAACTGCGAATATCCATAATCTCTCACTTTAAAATTCCCGAACTTATTTCGAATCTTATTTCCGAGAGTTCCCAGAGATACTCCCTGACATCCCGCCTGTTTCAACTGGTACATAATATATTCTTCAATACGTTCCTGCTGACTTTTATCTTCATACAATGTCACGGATACTTTTGTTCCATCCTGTAACAGCTTCAGTTTTGGAAATGTTTCCAGAAACTTGGACAACAGACTGTATCCATATCTTCGCACATCGAAATCCGGGTACAGTTTGACCAGACGGCTTCCGACCTCTCCAAGTCCTGTCTCCTTATCGTTGTTTTGATTTTCTGTAATAATCTTCACGACCGCTTCTTCAATCTGACTCTTGGAGACTGCACCGGCAGACTCTTTTTTGGACTCTTTTCCTACAACTGCATGTGCCGCTGCTTTTTCCGGTTTTTCAAGCATGCTGTCTTCTAACAGCAATTCCAATACGGTAAAAATATCACAGGCTTTTCGAAACGGCGGCGGTGTCTTATCTTCTCCCATTCCAATCACCATTTTTCCGCTTTCCCGAAGTCTGCTTGCCAGCTTTGTAAAATCGCTGTCACTGGACACCAGACAGAATCCTTCCAGCTCGCTTGTGTACAGCATATCCATGGCATCAATGATCATTGCCGAATCGGTCGCATTTTTCCCATGAGTATAGCTGAACTGCTGGATCGGTGTGATTGAGTTCTGCAAAAGCACCTCTTTCCAGCTGGAATTGTAGGTGCTGGTCCAGTCCCCGTAAATCCTCTTGTACGTGACATTCCCATACTTGGATAACTCATCCAGTATCGGTTTGATATATTTTGCTGAAACATTGTCCGCATCGATCAGCAACGCGTATCTCTCTTCCATATTTGATAACCCTCTCCCTCTAAATTTTTCCATTCAAACACACCATTCTCACAGATCATGTAGCTGTGCTCTGAATTTTCTTTTGGAATCGACACAGAACCCGGATTCATGTACATGACACTCTGATCTGCTTCCGTATGAATCTTTTCACATGCCGGTATATGTGTGTGTCCGTTCAGCAGAATATCCCCTGCTTTCAGCATCGGCAGCTTTCCCGGATTCCACACATGACCATGTGTTGCATAAATATTCTGTCCATCCAGATTCAAAAAACAATAGTCCGCCAGAATCGGAAATTCCAGAACCATCTGATCCACTTCCGTGTCACAATTTCCTCTGACACATAAGATTTCCTGTTTTCTTGCATTTAACATGGCAATGACTCCTTTCGGCGCATACTCTTTCGGAAGATCATTGCGGGGGCCGTGATATAAAATATCCCCTAATAAAAGGAGCTTGTCTGCTTTTTCTCCGTCGTAAGCTTCCAACATTTTTCTGCAGTAATATGCAGAACCGTGAATATCTGATGCGATCATTAATTTCATATGTGATTCCCTCTTTTCTCTATTAAAAAACACTCTTGCTCAATTCCTTTTCCTGTTTCTATCAGCCTTTTGATCAGCTCTTGCAGCTTTGGATTTTCATCCTGAACACGCTTTAGTTTTTCCAGTGTTTCCGGATCTATCACTTCTGTAAATTCCTGATATGCTTCATATGTCTCAACATCCATCTGAAGCGGCTCTAACTCCGGAAAGATTGTTTTGCGTATATACTGAAAAATTTTGATTCCACCGTAATCCAGATCTCCGCTGTGAAAATATTGCACTTCACAGGATGTCTGATTTTTTAACACTTGATGCAGCTGCTTTAAAAATCTACATTCTTTTGGAGAAAAATATCCATGACTAAATAAGTATAGAATACCATCCTTATACGGTGCAGAGATATAATTGGCTTTATTCTCAAATATCACGATCTTCTGAATATTCTGTACTTCTTTTATCTCGGCATGCTCCAGTGTCTGACTGTTTAATGTAGTACCGAACCGATAACACTCTGTATTAATCTCCTGAGTGCTTCCATTTTCTTCTTTCAGACAAAAATGCAGTTTCCCTTTTAAAGACAGTTCTTGTGCATATTCTTCGATCCACAGCTGCTGAAGCACTGTCGTGTCATCCATTTCTTTTTCTACATCCGGACAGAATTTTTTCGCAGTACTGATGACATGACTTTGCATCTCTTGTTCAAATGTTTTTGTATTTCCCAAATATTTTTTACTGAAAATCCTTTTAAAAACAGATTCTGTAAGCTGATCCAGACCTTCAAAGCACGGGGCATATTTTTTCTCATCCGCTAATAATTCCAGAAGATCTTTTTTTCGTTTATTTTCCGATCGTTCCAGCAAATCCTGGTAATATGCACGAATCCACAATTTTATATCCACGTCATCATTCTTCCCCTTGCAGCTGTTCAAACTCCATTCGTTCAAATTCCTGTATCGAAATATGCTTTTTATTCGGATTTGCATACACAAATGTCTTGTCTACATTTTCCAGATAGTTCTGAATCTTATCATTTGTTGCACTGATAATCGCCTGAAATCCCAGTCCCCGGATCAGAGAAATACAACTTGCTACTTTCTCTGCATCCATTTTGGAAAATGCCTCATCCAGGACAACCAGACGCAGGGTTGGCGGACGCTTGATCTTCGGAGACAGATTGATTCTGTAAATCTGTGCAAAGCTTGCCAGAAGCGCGATGTAAAGTGGGTTCTGACCTTCTCCACCGGAATTTTTCTTGATCATCTTGCTCAGACCGATCCGCATATCCTTTTCTCCCTGCACGATCTGCTGCATATCAAAGGAAAGATACGTGCGATAATCTGCATATTTATCCATATTTTTTCTGGCTTCCTCCAGCTCTTCCCTGGTGGCATTCTCCGGCGGAATGAAAATCTCGATCAGCTCATTCATCAGATCTCCGTATTCTTCCTCATGCTCCATGGTAAACAGGTTCATCTGATTTTCCATGTGGTCACTCAACTGAGACGGATTGATATCCAATGCGTCATCCATAAACATCCGATAGAATCGTCCGTCCGGACCTTTGTTTTTCGTAATGACAAACTGATACTTGTCCTTTCCGAAATCCAGACGGCTGATGATCCGGTTCAATTCATCTTTTTTCTGATATGCCTCTTTGATTGCATAACGAATCTTGGATACAAAATCAACTTTAAAGTGTTCCACTGCTGCTCTCGCCTGTTCCTGTGCTTCTTCCCTGTATTTTTCCAGGTTATCGCACTCAAGATTTGAAAGCTGCTTTTCGTACACGTCATTGTCACGGATCGTTGCAGAATAGGTTCTGTTCGGATATTTTCGAAGATATGCACTCCTTGCTTCTACCAGTTTTTCATATGCTTTTTCCTGCGCATCTTCCAAAGGCTGTTTTTTCTTGATACGTTCCCGCATCAGGTACTCATAATTGCGGCTCTGTCTGCCCTCCAGATACTCCTGAAATTCCGGCTCATATTTTTCTCTGTCCTGCTGCCGGAATTCATTTTCTTTCTGCACTAACTGTTCATTAAAATCTACCTGCATGTTCTGGAATCGTTTTCCGTTTTCCTGATGATTCCAGATGGTTTTCTGAACTGCCTCAATCTCTGCTTTCTTTGCTTCCTGCTTCTGCTGGATTTCCTGTTTCTGCTGCTCCCACACCAGAACGGATTCCTCTCGCAGCTTCTGCATTGTATCCAGAAGTCTGGCCTTTTCTGCCTCCTTTGCCGGAATTTTCTGCAGATCAGACAGCCATTGTCTGTAATCCTCCAGAGGCTGTGTCAGTCCTTCCAGCTGAGAGATCCTGCGAATTTCTTCCAGCATTTCCTGCAGTGGAATCCGTTCCTCCTGAAGACTCTCACATTTTTCTTCCAGACGGCGGATTCTCTGACGCATACTGGTCTCTCCGATATATGCCCTTCTCGTATAATTTTCCGGATTGATATGCTGCAGACGGAAACTGTGGTACAGCACACAGTCTGCAGTGATTCCGATCCGGTTCTGACGAAGCTCTTCGATACTTTCACATTTGATGACATTTCCGAGGAAGAAATTGATGTATGCCTGCACATACGGCTCTTTTGCGATCAGTTCCTGTGCCAGGGCTCCTTCTTTTACTTCCCATTCTGTCTCCTGTACTTTTTCTGTATCCAGAACTGCTGCCCGGAAAAATTTCTTCTTATCCATGTCCTGATAGATTTCCATGGCAGTTTTCGCGTACTTTGGTTCCACGACCAGAAGCAGCTTGTTGTTTCCGAGATATCCTTCGATGGCATTGTGCCAGCGTTCGTCCCGCACATCCAGAAGATCTGCCAGAATCTGCACATTGACAAACTTGCCGCACTTCTCATGCAGCCGGTTTCTCAACTCATATCTCGCTTCTTCCAGTTCTTTTGGATAGGCTTTTCTTCCCTGTTTCAGCTCTTTTAATTCTTCCCGTGCCGCTTTTTCTTCTTTTTTGACTGCGCGAAGTCTGGCATCCGTCTCCTGACGCTCTTCTTCCAGTTCTTCCCGGATCTGTGTCAGACTTGTCTGCAGCCGTTCCAGCTCACCTTCCGTGATCTTTCCAGAAACAAACCGGTCAATATCCCACAAGGTCTGATTCGGCGTCACATCTTTTTCTTTCCACTCTTTGAGACCATCTGCAGTCTTTTTCCATCTTGCCTTACTGTTCTGCAGCCGTTCCAGGGCTTCGTTCAGACTCTCCAGATCTTTTTCCATGGCTGCATAACCACTGTCCGCAATCTTCAAAATTATTGCTTCGTATTCTTTCTGAAGTTCTGCCTGCTCTTTCTCCAGATTGGCTTTTTTCGCTTCCTGTCCCGCAATCTCTGTCTGTGTCTCTTTCATCCGGTCATTCAGTTCCTGGATCTTACTCTGCAGATGCAGGATTTCCAGCCTGGAAATCTGATAGGTACAGGACGCCGTCTCTTCCTGTTTTTCTTCATACTGCCGATAGGAACCCCGGATCTCCTGAAGATACCCGATTTCTTCCATGGTCTCTTCGATTTTCCCGCGCATTCTTCCATACTGCATCACACTTTCCTGCAGCTCTTCAATGTGCATATCCTGTTCCATACAGATATATTCTTTCACGAAATCTTCCAGTTTGATATTCATACGGAACGGAATGGCTCGCTTGAACAAACGAGGAAATTTTTCGATATCCAGACCACCCAGATAAATGTCATACATCTGTCTGCGGAATCTCTCATTGCTCGGACCACAATAATACTCTTCCTTTGAAAATGTCCGCTGCAGATATTCTTTGACTTCAAATGTCGTCAGGCAGCGCTTATCCGCCCGGTACTGATTTTCCAGAAGCCCGCTTTTATGCCAGAAAAACAGGCGATTGATCTCATTTGTGGCTGTCTCAACATCAAATACCACTCCCACGCACTGCTTTTCTTTCGTATCTGTCTGCTCCAGCTCCAGAACGATCGTACTGGAGAAATTCTGGTTTCTCAAATACTGGGATTCGTTATTTTCCCCGATGTTCACCATTCCCCTTAAATATTCGATCAGAGAACGGTCAGAGTCGTCTGCTGCCGCCTTATTAAAAAATCCTCTTCCGTCTGTGTTCGCGTACAGTACGATCTGCATGGCGTCGATCACTGTAGACTTTCCACTTCCGGAATGTCCGGTAAAGAAATTGATTCCCTGATTAAGAGTAAGTACTTTTCTGTCTATGTAATGCCAGTTATTCAGGCAGATTTTCGAGAGCGCTTTGAACGCCTGTTTTGTCTCCACTGTCTTCCTCCTCGCTGAACGTCTCTAATAGTTCTCTGATATCATCTCCAAGCAGCACTGTATTGATGCACGGATAAATAACAAGTCTGCTGTTCTCATCCAGCTCCTCCATCACATCCACAGGTTCCACAATCTGATATTTTTTCAAAAATGCAACAGTCCTCCGCATCTCTGTCGGGGACGGCAAGCCGCTTAACACATGGAATTCTCCCGCTTTTCCGTTCACTGCTCCAAGAGTGGTCACGATATGGCTGCTGGATGACACTGCTGCCATCTGCTCATCATAGATCAGCTTTAACACCAGAATATAGATTGTGGCAAGTCTGGAGAGCTTTTCTCCCCATAGTGTCTCTCCCTGGATGTACATGACGCCCATATGCAGATTTTCCTGCAGTGTGATTCCGGCAACTGCAAAATATTTCTCCAGAAATTCCCTGTGCTTGCTGCATACACGGTACTCCCTGACCGGAACCATCCGCCCGGTCCGTTTTTCAAATTTTCGTTCCAGAAGAAAGGTCTGACGATATAATGTCTGGATCACATGTTTGATATCGTCCTGCTCTTCTTCCGAAAGCTGTTCGTAATATTCGATCATTGCGGTCTCCTTCGCACAAATTTTAATGCCGGATATTGATACTGTCCACTTTGGATGACTGTCTCCTCCTCATTCAATACCCGATATTTACTGTTCTTTCTGGTACTGTAGTCATATGCCAGGATCAGTTTTTCAAATGCTGTCTCTTCTGTAATATGAAGTGTTCCGGCGTCCATCACTTCGTTTTCCATATGCTCTTCGATAAAATCCTCAATCTCCTGTCTGCTGTAGCGCATCTGAATCCGGTTTAACTTCAGCACATCCTCCCGGTTCAGATCTTCATATTCTTCATCCTGTCCCATCTGGCTGATAAAGTCTGTCCTCTGTTTTCTTCTCTTATACAATGATTTTTCGGAAATCATCTCAAACAGAGACAGGTTCATCCGTTTTCCTGCTTCCGTAAGCAGCTTCTCCGGTTCTTCCTGCGCAGATATTTTATTCAGAAGCTGCACCACCAGCCCTTTGGTATCAGTCTCTCCGCTTAACAGATAATTCATCCGGCTCACGGTTGCCCGCACATATTTGGAATGCTCTCTGTCCATATTGGAGATCCTGTGTTCAATGTCATCAAATCCCCGTTCGATCAGATCCAACAGATCTAACACATCCTCTTTCGTATCTCCTGCTGCTTTTGCTTTCTGCCGGATGCTTTCGATCCATTCTTCATTTTCCCGCATATCCCGGAGACATTTCTTAATATCCATTTTATAGATATAAAAATTATCCGATGTCTTCAAAATATGGTACTTCTTCTTGACGATTTCTTCCACGTATCCGTCCAGATGTTCCCGCAAAAGCTCTCCATATGACTCATGATCCAAAAGCCTCTCAAAAAATTTATCCATATTGTGGAGCATATCCTGAAGAGCCTTGTTCAACTTTCTTGTGTTGATCAAAGCGGTACGAAGCATGTTTAAATTAACTCTGGAATCATTTTGAAATGAAAATAGAGTGGCATATACATTCTGAATATATAGTTCGGTTTCTTCCAGTTCTTCCGATGTCAGACGCTCAAACGCCTCAATAAAAATTGCCGCATAATCCGGTATCACAATGTTGGTCGTCATCGTACTGTAATCTTCTATCTTCTTCAGCCATCCGGTTTTCAAAAGCCATCGCAAAATACGGGATGCCGTTGTCTCCAACATATCAAAGTCCGTCTCATTTTCTTCCCGTTCCAGTGAAATCCGCTTCTGCGCATTCATATCGCTTAACACCTGCACGCAGATTTCTTTTGTCAGAAAATAATTACTGTACTGATATTCCTCATTGATCACCAGCAGCGACTCCA
>OHJQ01000482.1_pt1 | contig 29824 bp, 36 predicted proteins | sample 1568601 | NCBI WGS metagenome assembly OHJQ01 (sample SAMEA3879599, study PRJEB24766) | human gut metagenome | biome: human-associated habitat; feature: feces | place: USA | collected 1985/1987 | reverse complement strand
GTCCTCAAAGGAAATAGGGACGGGAGATTCCTGCTTGAGCGCATCGAAGAACGCCTCGTAGTTTTCGACGGTGCCTTTCAGCTCATCGACGATGATGTCCGGAAGCTCCTTGCCGTCCGTCTGGGAAACATCAAAGACACTTACCACCTTGAAGGCAGGACGCAGGACTTCGACCGTTTCCGTGACAGCCTTTCCGTCCGTGCCGATTACCGGCTTCTGCGTCACCGGGTCAACCTTTTCACGCTCTTCCTGCGTCTTGTACGGCGCGGGCGCAAGAATCTTGATGCCCTTTTCGCCCTTCATGACCTGACGGTCAAAGTTACGCTGCCACGAGGTATAACCGGCAACATAGGTTGCCTCCGGCTTCTGCATCGCAATGAGCAGCGTGTTGTTGAAGGAATAGTTGTAGAACTTGGACATCGTGCGGAGATATTCCTTGAACCGCTCGGATTCAAACAGCTCCTTGATGCCCTGTTCCAGCTTGTCCGTGATTTCGCGGACTTGCTGTGCATTTTTGTTTTCAGCCATCTCAAACCTCCATTTCTTATTTGCTTTTGGGCGAAGAAAACCCCGTCTGGGATTTGCTCAGTAAACGAGCCTTTACCTCAGACGGGGTTTCTCTGCGTGTCATTCGACGATGGAATATGTTGTCTTCCTTCTCCCATTCAATCAGCCGGTCAAACATCTCCGGATAATTTGTGACCATGTGCAGCAGCTCCGAGTCACTGGCGTTGGGACAGAACCAGCAGCCGTTTCTCCGGCAGTGAGTGTAGATTGGGGAAAGCAGCCCGTGTTCCTGACAGAGCTTGTAGGCGTCAACCTCGGTCATGCCGTACTTGGCAAGCAGACTGACCTTCGTTATTCCATCCAGCCGAGCAATGCGTTTTGGCTCATCCGCCGCGATGCCGACATAGCTCACGGTGTCCGGCGAGAGTGCGGCATTGTACTTGCGGACGGGCGGGATTTTGCAGTCTCGATTGACCGCGCACATACCAGCCCATGCAAAGCCGCGAACCTCGCCCTTGTGCGGTCCGCGGGTGATGACATGATGGAACACCTCATCGTAGGTCTTGTCCGCGTGGAGAATGGTAAACTTGATGCCCAGCTCCTTTTCGCAGAAGGGCTTGAGCCGGTCATAAATGAAGTCCCGGTGTTCCGGGACTTCGCCGCTTGTGTCTTTGTCGAACATGACCTCGCTGAAAACCGCCTCGTCAAGCGGCTCATTGTGCTGTGCAGCCAGCAGGAGCGTCGCTACGCTGTCTTTGCCTCCGCTGCATGAAGCAACATACTTTGGGCGGGTCATCGATCAAACTCCATCTTGAAGCTGACGTATTTGCCGCCGCTGTCATCCAGCCGGATCACCGCATCGTAGAGCTGAGGCTTCTTCGGCGTGTAAAGCCCGGTCACGCGGCACCAGCCCTTGTCCAGCAGCTCCTTTGCAATCTTCTTGGTCAGCTTCTTTTTCTTGCTGGAAAAGAACTTGTTGTCTTCCCACAGGCAGAAGGAGCATTCCTTGTTCGAGCAGTAGAAATTGCCCTTGCCGACGTAGACCGGAGAGCCGCAGCGGGGACATTTGCCGATTTCCTCCTTACCCGTGCCGAAACGCTGGGCTTCGGCATCGGAGAGGAACGGATAGGCTTTCACGAGATCCCCGGTCATCCGGACAATGCCGCTGAGGAAGGCGTCTGCATCCGCATTGCCGCGTTCAATCTCCATGAGCGTGTTTTCCCATTCCGCAGTCATTGCGGGAGAGGTGATCTGTTCCGGCAGAACACAGACAAGGTTGCAGCCGTCCTTCGTGGGAATGAGGGATTTGCCTTTACGCTCTGCAAAGCCGGATTTCACCAGCTTTTCAATGATACCGGCGCGGGTTGCAGGTGTGCCGAGTCCTTTCTTCTCGGTGTCATCGTCGAACTGATCGTTTCCGGCAGTCTCCATTGCAGACAGGAGCGTGTCTTCCGTGTACTGCTTCGGAGGCGTTGTGAAGTGTTCGGTGACACTGGCAGACACACCTTCCAGCATATCGCCCTCATGGACTTCGGGCAGGGACTTCATGGGATCGTCCTTTTCCTTCGTCTTGAGGGATGCCTTGAACAGCTCTTCGATGGCTTTCCATCCGTTTTGAACGACGGTCTTCCCCTTGGTCTTGAACTCGTAGCCCTCGCAGGAGAGCGAGATCTGCGTTTCTGCGTAGGTGTGCTTCTCGCCGGTCGCACACAGAAGGCGCATCCCAACAAGATTGAGGATTTTCTGCTCCGACTGAGGGAGCGCGAAAACATCCTGCTTTTCAAGCTGGACGGTCGGGAGAATGGCATGGTGATCTGTGACCTTGCTGTTGTCGGTTACGCGGGCAATGTCCGGAGTAACCGAAACGTCGGAGAAAAGCGGAAGCTGGCGGCAGACGATGGAAATGACCTGACGGGCAGTGTCCTCCATATCGTCCGTGATGAACTGACTGTCCGTGCGCGGATAGGTCAGGAGCTTCTTTTCGTAGAGCGTCTGAACGAGATCGAGCGTCTGCTGGGCGGTGAAGCCGTAGTATCGGTTTGCCTCGCGCTGCAAGGTGGTCAGATCATAGAGCTTCGGAGGATTGACGGTTTTCGTCTCCCGCTTGAGAGAAGAAACGACGGCTTGCTTTTTCTCGCAAGCCGCCGCAATTCTTTTTGCTTCCTCTTCGGTTTTGACCTTTTCCAGATCGGCGGTCAGATCGCCCTTGCCGACGTGGACATTGAAATATTTCTCCTTCTGGAACGTGGAGATTTTCCCGTCACGCTCCACCAGCATTGCAAGGGTCGGCGTCTGGACGCGCCCGACCACCAGCTTCTTGTGATAGAGCGTGGTAAACAGACGGGTGCCGTTGATACCGACAATCCAGTCCGCCTTCGAGCGGCTGAGTGCCGCTTCATAGAGGCGGTCATATTCCTTGCCGTCCCGGAGATGGTTGAAGCCTTCGCGGATGGCGGAGTCCTCCAACGAGCTGATCCACAGACGCTTGAAGGGCTTGGTGCATCCGGCTTTGTTGTAGACCAGCCGGAAGATCAACTCACCCTCGCGTCCTGCATCGGTTGCGCAGACCAGCTCGGTGACGCGCTTGTCCTTCATGAGAGAAGACAGCACCTTGAACTGCTGTGCTTTGTCCTTCGTGACCTCAAACATCCAGATTTCCGGAACAATGGGCAGATCGTCATACCGCCACTTGGCATACCGCTCATCGTAGGAGCTGGCGTCTGCCAGCTCCACCAGATGACCGAAGCACCACGAAACGATGTAATTGCCGCCCTCCATGTAGCCGTCCTTGCGGGATGTCGCGCCCAGCACCTTTGCGATGGACTGGGCAACGCTGGGCTTTTCAGCAATGACTAAGATCAATCTTCATCACCATCCGTTTCAGCATCCTCCGCAATCTGCGGCTCTTCATCCTCGTTGATATACGGCTCTTCCTCGTAGCCTTCATCATCAAAGAAGTCCATATCTTCATCCTTGGGCTTTCTGCCCTTGACGAACTTGATGTAGTAATAAGCTGCACCCGCAGCACCGGCAAGAACGAAGATGACGAGGATCATGCCGATGTTGGATTTCTTTTCGGGTTTAGGGGCGGGAGCATCGGTTTCTGCGTCCTTATCCGGCTCAGGTGTAACGGGGGCTGTGCCGGTGCATTCGCTCATGTTGGTCTTGCAGACCGGGCAGTCTGTGTTGACCTGACCGACAGCGCACTTTTCCTTGCAGTTACAGGTGGTCAGAGCAGCCGCAGTATCTTCGTCCAGCAGCGCAAGCAGATCGCTTTCATCGACCATGTTCAGGAAGTACGTCTGATACTGTTCCTCTTCCTCATTGATGGGCGCATCGTAGTCGATGACAATGAAGAAGGTGTTGCCGTTCTTCGTCTGGACAGTGATGAACTGCTTGTTGGTTGCCTTGTCATAGAGCAAGTCGCGGGTGTAGGCGTTGCCCTCATCGTCAATCGGCTCACCCTTCGGCTTTTCCGGCGCGGGAGTAGTCTCAGGCTGCTGTTCCGGCTGGGTTGCCTCCGTAACGGGAAGGTTCTGCTCGGTATCATCGGCGTAGGCAAACGCCGTCACCGAGAAGCAGGACAGAACCATGACGCAGACCGCAAGGACGGTCAGAAAACGAAACTTCTTACGCATTGTCGATTACCTCCGTATTTCCGGCGGGCTTGGTGCCGCCCTTCATGGAAGACAGGAACGCCATGATCTGATCCTTGTCCATCACCATAGAGCGCACGGTATTGATGATTTCAAGGTTTTCCAGCTCTGTCTTCTTGTCGTACAGCTCCTTGAGCTGACCTTCGATTTCGGACTTCTTCTTTTCAGCCTTCTCAATGTCGGAGAGGACTTTCTGATACTTGGGATTCATGCAAAACTCCTTTCTTTTAATAGGCGGGTCTTCCGAAGGCGTAGAAATGCTGCTGCCAATAGGAAGAGTTGATAGATGTGTACTGAATGGGATCGCCGCAGTGGATCATGACCCCATCACCAACGTAGATGCCGACGTGGGACACGCCGGGGGTGTCATACGTCCCGACAAAGAAGATGAGATCACCGGGCTGTGCATTCGCCTTTGAAACCGGCGTACAGACGTTGTAAAGCCCTTGTGCGCCAAGCCGCCCGGTATTCACAAGACCGCTGTTCGTGAGAACATAGCTGACAAAGCCGGAGCAGTCAAAGGACGTGTCGGGATTGGAGCCGCCCCACACATACGGATAGCCGAGATACTTTTCCGCCTCGGTAATCAGCGTTGCAAACTTCTCATCGTTCAGGTATTCCGGGTTGACCTCGTAGTCTGCGGGAGGATTTGTGATGTACTTGTCCACATAGGGAGAGTCACCGAACAGATCCTCGCGGTTGCCCAGCACCGACATATACGTTGCGTACATGGAAAGCTGTTCCTGAGACATGATGTAGACCGGGACATGGGAGAGATTGAAGTTTTCGAGCTTCACGTTGCAGATGTAGTAGTCATACGGGACGCGATAGGTTTCCGTGTGCGTGTTGCCGTCTGCGTCCGTCCATGTGTCGGTCTCCGTGCGGTATCTGGTTTCGACGATAACCTCTTCGGTGAGGATGTACTGCTTTTCAAACAGCATTTGGAGCGTACCCTGCACCTCATCCAGCGTGAACTCGCCCTCATGGAGAGCCGAGAGAATGGAGATCAGCACATAGGGGTCATGCTCAATATCGTCCAGATCGAAGTGGTATTCATCGTAGTTGTGAGTGCTTTCGTAGGTGTCGAGATAGCGTTGCAGCTCCTGCTCCATTTGGCAATACTGCGCTTCCGCGCCCAGCATCGCGTCATCCTCGCTGAGATAAGAGGAAGCGATAACCGACGAGCCGGTAGAGGTGAGCATCGAACACGAGCTGATTCCGGCACCGAGCAAAACGAGAAGGGCAATTCCGACGCCGATCCAGATGAAGACCTTCTTGTTCTTCTCAAAGAACTCCTTGATCTTGTCGGACGCCTTCTCACCGAGCTTCTTGCCGGTATTCTTTGTGGCAGTCCCGGCAGTCTGAGAACCGGCATTTCGAGCAGCGGCATATTCCTTCTTGATGTTCTGCTTCTGGTAGTGCTTGTTCATGTTCTGCTTCTTCATCTCAGGATGCTCCTGCTGATTTCTCTCATATTGGAGCTTCGCATCCGCAGCATCCGCCTTGTGTTCCAGCTTGGAAACCTTCTCATAAGGCTTGTTGACGCTGCTTTCCCGATGATGACGGAAATGCCTCGCAGCGGTCTCAACGGCAATCTCTGTTTTATGCGCCGCCTCAACCGCCGAGTTTTCCTGCTCGACCTCATGGATTTTGCCGTGAATGCCGGAGGCGAGAGTGTCACCGACCTTGCGGACGGTTTTATCTGCCTCAAATTGCAGCTTGCCTTTGCTCTTGGGCTTTTTCAGCTCATCCTCAAAATGAAGGCGGGTTTTGCCCTTTCCGGTCTCTTCATCAAAGACACGCTCTTTCTTGAGAACCTTGTGCGTGGGCAGCTTTTCACGGGCAGCATCCAGACGCTCATGCGCCTTTTCTGACTTTCTTTCGAGCTTCTGCATCCGCTTCGCGGGCGGGACGGCATCGTCCGAGAGCGGCTTTGCAGAGGCAGTCTCCGCCGCTTGAGTGAGAATGGCATCTGCATCCACTGCTTCAACCGCAGAGGTCTTGCGCAGCTTGTGCGTGACAACCGTTTCGGCAATCACCGTGCCGGTGTGAGAAGAAACGCCGTGCTGCTCCAAAGCAGGAGGCTTGAACGGAGTCTCTGATGCGGGCAGCGGTTCGGGTGCATTCTGGGGTGGATTTTCTGCCCTTTTCTCTTCTGTGACGGACGTTTCCGAGGGCGGCTGTGTGTCGTTATCCTCGGCGTGTTCCGCCTGAAACTGACGCTGCTGACGGCGCATCTGCACCTTTTTCTGTTCCTCCGCAGAAAGAGCTTCGGAAGGCGCGGCTGTCTCAGCGGGCTTCACCAGCTCTGCATCTTCCAGCCGTTTTGACACTCTCTGCCCGGTGCCAGCCGTCAGGTTTTCCTCAACCGCGCCCTCCCGCGTCATCCGCACGACTACCTTGTCGCGGGCTTTGAGTTCCGGTTCCTTGGACATCAGATTTCACCTCCAATCCGCTTGTAGGCAAGCTCGGTGTATTCAGGGTTCAGCTCGATGCCGATGAAATGACGCCCCATCTGTGAGGCAACCATGCCGGTTGTGCCGCTTCCCATGAAGGGATCAAGCACAACGCCGCCTTCTGGACAACCGGCGAGAAGACAGGTCTCAACCAGCTTCGGAGGGTAGGCGGCGTAGTGACCGCCCTTGAAGGGGACGGTGTTGATCTTCCAGACATCGCGCTTGTTGCGGAGCGGATTGATGTCTGCGTCCTTGATCTCACCATGCTCACGGGGGCGGTTGATGGACTGCGGCTGAGGCTGACCGGGAACGGGCTTTCCGTATTTGTTGCCGCCCTTCATGCCGCGCTTGAGGCGTTCTGCCGTTGCAGGGGCAATCGGCTCGGAGATTGCCTTGTAGTCAAAGAAATACTTCTTCGACTTGGAGAACAGGAAAATATGCTCATAGCAGCGGGCGCAGCGGTCTTTGACGCTCTCCGGCATGGGGTTATCCTTCATCCAGATGATGTCGTTGCGCAGATACCATCCGGTATCGCGGAGAGCAAAAGCCAGCATCCACGGAATGCCGATCATGTCTTTCGGCTTGCAGCCCTCAACCTTGTTGTTGAGAGCCACAGCCTGACCGGTTCTGCCGTTGGGGTTCTTCGGGTCAACAAAATCGCCCTGATTGCCCTTTCCGGCGTAGGTGTCCGAAATGTTCAGCCAGAGCGTTCCATCCGGACGCAAAACGCGCCTGACTTCGGTAAACACTTCCGTCAGGCGCGAGATGTATTCCTTCGGCGTTGTCTCTCTGCCGATCTGAGCATCCATGCCGTAATCACGGAGTGCATAATAAGGCGGGGATGTCACACAGCAATGAACGCTGTCATCAGGCAGCGTTTTCAGGATGTTGAGGCAATCGCCGGTATGAATGATGTCAAGTTGTATGGTGGTGTACCTCCTGTTCTGTTGGATTTGTGTTTCCATTGAAATGTTGGCTGTGAAACCCGACAACATTTCAATGGGCATCAGTCGGAGTAATACTCGTCCGGCTCATAGTCCTCATCTTCCATGAAGTCCTCGTCGAGATCGTCAATCTCGTCCGCCCAACGGTCGAAGATTTCCTCGGCTTCCTTCGCCGCCTCACGATAGAGGCTCAGGCGGTTCTTCTCAAAGGCGGCAAAGGCGGGGACGAACTTGCCGAACTCGCGGATTGCCTTCACATCCTGCGTGCGCATATCTGCGACGCACTGAATGATTTCGGACATCGTGAGCAGATCGTCGATCATCAGCTCATACTTGTCCTTGGGGATAGATACGGCTTCATCATCCGCCGCGTCAGCGAACGGGGGATTCTCGTCGCTGTTGCTGCTTTCGGGAACATCAACCTTGAAATAGAAACCGATCATATCCACAGATACCTTGGTCATAATCTGACGTGCCTCCTTGACCTTTTCGTCGATGTCCTCCCTCACATGGAGGTAGGCGCGGTGATGCTTCTTGAGGTTGCTTTCCAGTCGGATCAGATCGGTCAGCTCCCACAGAGCCTTAAACAGCGCGGAGGTGTTCTCTCCGTATTCGATAGCGTCCGCGTAGGGAATGGTAATCATCTTGTTGTTCATATTCAAAAATCCTCCTTAGTTCTGTACGGTTTCTTCGGGTTTGGTGGTCATGATGCGGTAGAGCTGGGTGTCCTTCGGGAAATCGTCCTTGAAGGGAACGATGGTCGAGCCGTAGAAGATCAGCCCCTCACCGGCATTGGAATTGGTGATGTAGTTCTGCTGGCTGGGCGAGATGTTCAGCGCCTTCGAGAGAATCTGCCGGTCGCCGGATGCCTGATTCAGAAGGTAGACAAAATCCGAGTTTTCAAAAATGTTCTCCACCTCGCGGGAGGCAAGAAGATCCTTGACGTTCTGCGTGATTCCGGTCGGAATGCCGCCCCATTTTCTGAAACGCTTCCAGATTTCAACGCTGTACGCGGCGGTCTGTTCCTCTTTCAGCAAAAGGTGGAACTCGTCCATGTAGTAGCGCGTTGCCTTGTGCTGGGCGCGGTTGATTGTAACTCTGTTCCAAACCTGATCCTGCACAATCAGCATACCGAGCTTCTTGAGCTGCTTGCCGAGTTCGCGGATGTCATAGCAGACGAAGCGGTTGTTGACATCCACATTCGTTCTGTGATTGAAGACGTTCAGAGAGCCGTGAACATAGATTTCAAGGGCGGTTGCGATGCGCTGTGCCTCCGGCTCCTTCTGATTTCTCAGAATGTTGTAGAGGTCTTCGAGGATCGGCATTTTCTCCGGCTTGGGGTCTGCAAGAAACTCCTGATAGACCATGCGAACACTGCGGTCAATGATGGTCTTCTCAACCGGCTGCAAGCCGTCCTTGCCGCCGACAATCAGCTCACACATGGAGAGGATGAAGTCGGATTTCAGCGTCAGCGGGTTTTCCTCTTCGGAGTAGTTCGTGTTGATGTCCAGCGGATTGATGTAATCCGTGCTGACCGGCGAGATGCGGATGACCTGACCGCCGAGCTTCTGCACAAGGGGGAAATACTCAGCTTCGGGGTCGCAGACGATGATGTCATCCTCTGTGATGAGGAAGGCGTTCGTCATTTCACGCTTGGCGGAGAAGGACTTACCGGAACCGGGCGTACCCAAGATCAGCCCGTTGGGGTTCTTGAGCTGCTTGCGGTCCACCATGATCATGTTGTTGGACAGCGCATTCAGCCCGTAGTAGAGAGCTTCGCCGCCCTGAAAAAGCTCCTGCGTGGTGAACGGCACGAAAACCGCTGTGCTGGAAGTGGTCAGTCCTCGTTCGATTTCCACCTGATTGACGCCGATAGGCAGAGAGGACATCAGCCCTTCCTCCTGCTGGAAGTCAAGACGCTTGAGCGCACAGTTATACTTTTGGGCAATGGCGGCGGTCTGGAATACCGCGTTTTCGAGCTTCTGGCGATTGGTTGCTGTATTCATGATGAGGATAGTCACGAGGAACAGTCTCTCATTGCGGGTCTGGAGATCCTGCAACAGACGCTTTGCCTCACCGCCGAAGGTGGCGAGATCGGACGGGATGATGTCCATATCGTAGCCGGAGCGGACTGCCTTTTTCTGCTCTTCAATCTTCATCTTGTCGAGGTCGGTGATCTTCATCTTGATGCTCTTGATTGCCTTCGCCTGGTCAATCGTCCGGATATGAAAATTGACCGTAATGTTGCTGTCCATCTCAAGGAAGTCGGCAAGCATACGGTCATTGAGTTCCGGCGCGAGGATTTGCAGGAAGCTCACCGCGCCGATGGTTCTGCCCATCTTGAAGCACTTGCCTTCACGGAAGTCAAAGGAAGTGGGCGCGATGAAGTCCTTCGTGCTGAGTCCCGTCCGGGCAACCATGTCAAAGGAAAAGCGGAACGGCTCATTGGTGTCCATGTTGAACACATCATGAAGCACTTTCAGCCGTTCGTAGCCGGACAGCGGCTCGGTCTTCACACCGAGGGTTTTGAAGTTGTTGAGAATATCGGTTTCAATGCGTTCGAGCTTCGGCTTTGCCGTGCGGAGGGAGTCCGCCTCAATGCCGAAGGTGATGTACTTCCTCTTGACCAATCCGTTGTTGCCCTTGGTGAGCTGGCTTTGCAGCATACCGGAATACTCGGAGCGGATGTCGTTGAAGGCGTCCTCCTGTGCCGGAATGTTGATGCGCTTGCGGAACTCATTGAGGCTTGCCTTCTGATTGATGAAGGAGAGCTGGACGAAAATCGAGCTGTCGAAGTAGTTCAGAAAGTCGCACCAGTTCTCAAAGATGGCAGTTTTGTCCTCGTTCTGCGCAAGCTGGTAGTTGATGTCCTCAAAGGCGATGGACTTCGTGTAGAGGCGGCTGTTCACCTTGCAGATACCGTCGCGGCACATCTCCACATAGGGAATGGTCTGCTGGGCGGACTTGCGGACTTTCTTTGCCTTCCTGTCCTTTTTCTTCTGCATGACGATCCGCTTCTTTTCCTGAGCGGAAAGGGCATCGACGTAAACGACGCCGTTTTTGACGGTCATCTTAGGCTTTGCCTTTGCTGTGCTGTTGTTCAAGCTGCAATTCCTCCTGTTCTTTGATTTTCTGCTGAATCTCAGCGTAGAGATTGTTCGTGCGATAGGGACGCACCTTGTCCCGGATGAACATGGACTGTACGATGTGGTACAGATACTTTTCGGCGGGCTGACCGTCCTTCTCGTAAAGCGCGAAGAAGATGAACGGGAGCATGATGACCACCATCAGCATTGCCGCCGTAGACAAGTCGAGATGCGCCTTCGCCAGAAAGAAGATCGGAACGCCGACTGCCGCAGCGATGGAAAAGCAAATAAGCTGCCGCTTGGTCAGGTTGAACATGACCTTCGTTTTGACGCGGTTAAGATCCTTCGGGACCGGAACAAATGCCATTGACTGTTTCCTCCTTTCTAAGCTGCTTTTCATAGCGCAGCTTCATTTGTGCGGGATATTGATCCTCCTTCGGTTGACGCTTGCCCGTCCAGCGAAGCCCACCCGCTTTGCCTTGACAAATCCAGCCGGAAGCCCGAAGGCTTGCACCGTTTTCGCTTTCCAGCGTGTAGGTGATGATGCGCTTATAGCCCATAGCCGCAGCAGCTCTTGCCGCCGCACCGTAGAGAAAGCTGCAAGCGTTCTTCGCCCCGTTGGTGCATAGCCTTGTAACCTCCAATGTGAAGCCGTCATCCAGATACCGGCTAACGGGACGCCCGGCGATGATCACGCCGACCAGCTCACCGTCTGCTTCACAGCCGATGGAAAACTTGTGACCGGCAACAGGCTTGTGATGCCGGTGATGCTGCCGGACGTACTCGTTGGCGTCACGAAGAGAAATGGGTCTTAGCCGCAGCATGGTGTTTCCTCCGTCGGAAGATGCGCTGTGCATTCGACCTCGTTGCCCCAAACATCCCAGCCTTCGGGAGACTGACGGGCAAAAAGCTCTACGCGGGGAAGGTCTCCCATGAGCCGGACAATGCGCTCCCGCGCTTCATCCGGCTTTTTGGAATGCTCTTCGATGTGGCTGAGGATGACCTGACGCACACCGGCGTCAACTCGCTTCGGGTGTCCCTTCGTGGCAAGGATGCAGATTTCGGCATTCGCCCTTGTCCAATACCCCATGCCGGTGAAGAGATCATCGTTCCTGCGGTTTTGCTTCACCCATACAAAAGCCACGGTCTTATAAGAAAAGCCCCATGCCGTCAGCACTTCGAGTGCTTCACAGAGGCACGGGAACGTGATCCAGAGAAACAGAGTGCAGTCCTTAGCGGCAAGCTCACCGACCGGAAGTGCCTTGATGTCTTCAATGCACATTGTCGGGTAGTGGCTTTCCGCCGACCGTCCCTGTCCCTTCTTGGAGTAAGTCCGATACGCCCAAGGGGGATCGGCGTAGATGATGCTGTACTTCTTCATGCTGCCGACCTCCTTAGTGCGCATGGAAGATGGATTTTGCAAGGCTTCCGGTCTTGAACAGCGAGAAGCACAGAATAACCGTGTACGCTGCCACAGAGAACAGAGCCGAATGAATGTTGTCTGCGATGATCATGCCGTTGATCAGCACCGCATAGATGCCGACGCAGACCATGATGAGAAAGCCCTGAAATGCCAGAGCGAACAAGCCTTTCAGATAGTTCGTGCCGATGCTGCCCCATTCGCGGTTGCTCATGGTTGCGATGGGAATAGGCGCAATGCTCACGGTGCAGTAAATCTCAATCATGCGCCCGTAGAGAATGACCGTAATGAGGATCGCCATGATTTTGAGGCACAGGCTGATCAGAAGCGTTTCTATCGACAGTCCGAGCAGTTCTCCAACGCCCATGTTCTCCATGCCGGTACGCATCTGCGCAATCGTCGAATCAATATCAATACTGGTGTTGCCGTGGATGACTCCGGCTGCACCGGAAACCACGTTCTGCCCGATGTCGAATACTGCCATCACGATGTCAAACGTATGCGTCACGAGGTAGATCGCCACAGCCGCCTTGAAAAACCACTTGAAGAACATCCATGTGTCCATGTCATGAAGGTTGTTTTTCTCGGTGATCATGGAAATCAGCTCGTAGCACAAAACGAAGGTGATGATGATACCAGCGATGGGGACTATCACGTTTTCGGATAGTCCCCGGATCATCTGGTACACGCCGCCGTTCCAGCCGGACGGTGTTTGCCCAACTTCGGCTGCAATCGTTCCTACCTTCTCGTTGACATCGGTGAACATATTGGTCAGGTTGCTCTCGATCCATCCGATCAGCATATCCTTGAGAGCTTGTTCGATCTTTTCTAAAATGCTGCCCAATATTTCACCACCCTTCGGTTAAGCTGGGCTTGCCGTGGATTAGCCGAACAAACCGGAGAGCAGGGGGATGAGGGTCGTGCCGATCAGCACCACACCGCCGCCAGCCATGAGCTGCTTGATGCCCTGAGACTTAGCGCCGGGGTTGTCGTTGCCGTAGCCTTCCATGAGGTTGACAACTCCCCACACCGCAAGACCCGCACCGAGGGCGATAACAAGCGTCTGGAGAACCGTAACTGCCTGATTGATAAATGCCATACTTGAATTTCCTCCTTAAATCGTTGGTGAATTGTGAAGGGCGAGTGCCTTTTCCAGCACCCGCCCCGATGGTTACTTCTGCGCGGCTGCCGGATTAACCGAACAGACCGGAGAGCAGAGGGATGAGGGTCGTGCCGATCAGCACCACACCACCGCCAGCCATGAGCTGCTTGATGCCCTGAGACTTGGCGCCGGGGTTGTCGTTGCCGTAGCCTTCCATGAGGTTGACAACACCCCACACTGCGAGACCTGCGCCGAGGGCGATAACGAGCGTCTGAAGAACCGTGACAGCCTGATTGATGAAAGCCATAGATTTTCCTCCTTGATTTGAAAAAGATTGGTTGTGTATTTTTGAAAATGGGCATAAAAAAAGAAGCCCCGTCGCTGTTCTGCTTTGGGATGAGCCATCAGGCTTTACCCACTGCGCAGTGCAGCGACGGGGCTTTAATCTGCATCGACCTCGCCCATATCATAGAGGTCGAATGTGTCATCGGGCTTGACCACCAGCTTGTGCTGCCGGTATTTCTCGATGTCAAAGGCGTTCCGCTTGTCATAGTCGGAGAGCTGCCGGTACTTTGGATGCTTCGTAATGTCGTATTTGTTACTGAGAAAAGGTCTCACGCCTCGAAGCTGCAAAATACACTTGGCTCCGTCCATGACGGCGATCTCATCCTGAGACATCAGTTCCTTGCCGGTTTTCTGATAATTCAAGCCATAGGAGTTGTTGTTGGAACGGGTTTCCGAGGTATTGTAAAGGTCGATTGTCTCCTTGCCCAGCACCTCGCTGATTTCCTTGAGGGTGGATTTCTCCTTGCCGCCGAGGAAAAGTGTGCAGTCACAGTTGCCCGTGATGGTGTCAGCCGCATCCTTGTAGATGGTCTTGAGCTGAGACTGGGACTGCAAGATGATTGACGCCGAGATTTCCCGGCTTCGGATGGTGGCGATGAGCTTATCAAACTTCGGGATTTGACCGATGTTCGCAAACTCATCGAGCAGACAGCGCACATGAACGGGAAGCCGTCCGTTGTAAACGTCATCTGCTTTGTCGCACAAAAGGTTGAAGAGCTGGGAATACATGATTGCCACGACAAAATTGAAGGTGTCATCGGTGTCGGAAATGATGACGAACAGTGCCGTCTTCCGGTCTCCGATGGTGTCCAGCTCCATCTCATCGTAGCTCATCAGCTCCCGCAGCTCTGCGATGTCGAAGGGCGCAAGCCTTGCACCGCAGGAAATTAAGATCGACTTGGCTGTTTTTCCCGCCGCCAATTTGTATTTGCGGTATTGCTTGACCGCGAAGTGATCCGGGTCATGGGCTTCCAGCTCGTCGAACATCTTGTCCACGGGATTCTTGAAGGTTTCATCGTCCTCTCTGGCTTCCGAGGCATTGATCATTTCGAGCAGGGTAGTAAAGTTTTTCTCGTGATCAGGTGCCTCGTACCAGATGTAACCGATGAGGGCTGTATAGTACAGCTTCTCCGCCTTCACCCAAAAATCTTCGCCGGACTTATCGCCATCTCCCTTCGTGTTGACGATGATCGTATTGACCAGCTTGAGGATGTCCTTCTCGCTGCGGATGTACGCGAATGGGTTGTAGTGCATGGATTTTTTGAAATTGATGGTGTTCAGCGACTTGATGACATAGCCGCCCTTTTCGAGCATCTTGCCGCACTCCACCAGCACTGTACCCTTTGGGTCAGTGACCACATAGGAACTGTGCATCTGCATCAGGTTCGGCTTCACGAAAAAGCGCGTCTTGCCTGAGCCGGATCCTCCGATGACGAGGATGTTCTTGTTTCTGGCATATTTTGGCTGCTTCGGGCGGCTGTTCATGGTCAGGAACTCCGTCTGCGTCAGAATGACATTGTTGGAGAACTCTGGGTCCATGTACGGCTTAATGTCCTCCGGTTTGCCCCAGCGGGCAGAGCCGTACTCTTCGCCCTGCCGGAACTTCTTGCGGTTTTTGCCCTTGACATAGACCGCCAGCTTGAGCAACGCACCGGCAATCAGACCGATGAGCAGATCAACGGGATGAAAGCTGGGCAGCGGATTTGCGAAGGCAGTGCCGAACACGGCAAATCCGTTTGTCAACCTGTCGATGAACGCCGTGCCGGGTGCAAGTCGGAACACGGCGGCAATCTTATCCGCAAAGTAGAAGGCGAAGACATACGGAAGGTTCAGAAGAATGAGCTTTTTCACATCGGGTTTGTTCACAGCTCCACACCCCGATCCTTGGTTTTGACCTTGACCTTCTCCTTGTGCTGCGCCTTGCTCTGGGCTTTCTCCTGATCCAGCTTGTGCCGGATGGACGGCTGTTCCTTCTGCTTGACCGTTTTGGCGGAGAACTCCTTGAAGGCGGCGGTCATCACATCAACGTCCCGTCCCTTGAAGAAGACAAGATAGCTGGGCGGCTCAACGGAAACGTCCTTCTTGAGCGCAAAGTCCAGACCGTATTTGCTGGCGGTCCGCTCAAAGGATTTGATGTTGCCATCCGTCACTTCGATGTTGGAGATGGCGGCGTTCTGACTCATCAGATGCTTGATGGACTGCTTGCCGCGATAGGTTTTTGGCTGCTGCATCTGCTTCTGTGCCTTCTCAATCTCCTGCACGAACTTGTCCAGTGCCTTTTTCAGCACCTCGGCTGAGATTTTGCCGCCCTTGATCATAATTGCAACAATTTTGGTGTTGACTTCATCCTGCATTGCGACGTTTACCTCCTTTCGTTGTAATGATTATGGGGACTGCTGCCGAAACTAAGGCGGCACAATCCGGCGATAGATGATTTTCATTTACACTGTCCTCCTTTCCGAGCATTGCTCACGATGGTATTCATTAAAGAGTGTCTTCACAAAGGCTATAATCGTAGGTCTTCGGCTTCTTTGACCCTGCCGATCTGTCCTGCCCGTAGAAATCATGATTGACGAGCGCGGAGTAGTAATTGTCTATCGTCAGAGAGGCGTTATACAGAGCGGTCAACAGGTACGCCCGGATATTACGGATGTCTGACGGGTTCTTGTTCATTGCTTCCAGAACGTACTCAATGTGGCTGCTATTCAGCTTGAGAAAGCGGGACTTAACCACTTGCTGCGGCATATCCTCGCCATTGATACGGATGGTCGGAGCGGTAGAGCAGACGGCATCCAGCATGATGTCCATGATCTCCCGGAAGCGGTCTTTATCGAACTTCGGATCCTGACAGAGAATGTCGTAATCAAGATTCTCTTTGATAATCTCTTCATACTCGCTTCGCTCATCCATCCTGTCCATCCCATCAAGATTGATGGATTGATAGTTCTTTGAGAGAGTATTTCTTTCTTGGGTAATTACTTGATCAGTATTTATTTGTGCGTACTTATCCCCGCGTGGATTATCCACATCTGGCTTCTCCACACATGGATTTTCCGTGTGTGGCATTTCCCGTTCTGGCGTGGACTCCTGCGGCTCTTCGTATATCTCAAAGATTGTGTTGCTCATCCTGCCTTTACCGTCTCTCTGCCGGTGCCGGACAAGGTAGCCGTGCTTTTCAAGCTCACGGAGCGCGGAGAGAATGGCATCCGGACCTTCCTTGCAGATTGCAGAAAGTCCCTTGGTTGAGAACTTCCAGCCATCATTAAACGAGAGCATCTTTGAGAGTAGCCCGACTGCCTTGAGTGACAGGCTCTTGTCTCGGAGGTGGAAGTTCGCCATGACGGTATAGCCACGATTTTTGTTTACGCGATAGACTGCCACGAAAATCACCTTGCTATCTTGGGAAGCAGCTCTTCGCCGCACTTTTTCTGGAACTTCATTCGGATGACCTCCTTGCCCTTCGGCGTGAAGTAGGTCTGAGAACCGGTGTAGCAGTACGTCACAAAATCGCGGACGATGAACAGTCCGGCATTGCTGTCCTTGTTGTAGGGAAGAAGCTGACCGGAGGGAGATCGGAACAGGTACTTCTCCCTGAGAAGAAACTGGACGAACTTGCGCTCCGGGATTTTCAGTTCCTTCGCCGTCGTTCGGATATTGGTGCAGTCATCCGGATTGATGAAGGCGTCGTAGTAATCGGCTTTGGGCTTTGCCGTGTTCAGCTCACACTCAAGAGCCTTTACGCGATTCTTTTCCAGAATCAACGCCTGAGCAAACTCCACAATGACCGCTGGTTCCTTCTGAATACGTTCCAGAAGGGAGTCCGTCATGTAGCCGCCGGTCTTGCGGATCATGGGGATGACATCATGTGTGATCCAGCGTTTGAAGGCTTTGGCTTCGGGCTTACGGCTGCTCAGAATAAGCGTGTAAAGTCCAGGTTCGTTCACCACCGTCATGTTGGGATTGCCTCGTTTATTACCCTCATTTGAAATGAGGGTAATCATCTTCTCGTCCGCATCCAGCCGTGAAATGGCTTGTGACGAATTGCCGATCTCCAAAGCCCTGCACACGTCTACCGCCACAAACCACGGCTCGTTTTCGATCAGGGCTGTTCGGATTTCTCCAAACTGTTCATTCTTGAAGACTTCGATTTTGTTATTCATGACTGACTTCCTTTCCGGCAGCAGATGTGCCACTTTGGTTTTTGAGGGTAGAAACGGGATTGCAGCAGTAGGGACACTCTGCAAACACGCAGGACTGATATTTCCAGAAGGGGCGATGAAAGCGGCAGCTTCGGCACTCAGGGAGAATGCCATCCGCGCCGCTGTCAAAATGCTCAAAGCCGGGTGTGGTCTGCATCAGCAATTCGAGTGCTTGCAGATCACCGGCTGTCATGCGTTTCATGCTTAAAAACTCCTTTCCTTCGCCGCATCGCCAGCAAATATTCCGGCTTTTGGGCAACAAAAAAAGAGGGTTTGCTTCTTACTCCAAATTGGAGAAGAAACAAACCCTCTTCGTTTACGATGTAGTTCAGATGATTTCTCGGATGGTATGAATGACACCGAGCAGCAGCCCGATGAAGAAGGCGAGTCCTCCGATGAGACCGCCTATGATTAAGTTCAATGCGAAGATGCCGACTGAGCCGGAGATACCGTAGCCGCTGGGAACGAGCCAGAGGCACATCCTCCGGATGCCGAATGGCAAGCCGACGCAGATCCACATAAGGAAGTAGTCACATACGCCGTCAGGCATATAGATCGGCTTGAGAAATGACGCGAGGCAGAACGCAAGCGCGATTGGAAGCACAACCTCCTTCAAGAAGACTTTGATAGCACCCACTATATCCTCCTTCTGCCGGAAGTGTGCAGCAGCACCCTCCGGCTTGCTTGATTATTGTGAAAGTCCTTTGTTTTCGGTCAAAAAAAGAAGGGACTAAGCCAGAATGCCTTGGTTTTCAAGGTCTTTCTGATTTAGTCCTATTATCGCACAATAATCTTTGGTGATGATGGTGCGGATCTTCCCGTTTTCCATATCCGTCATCATCTGCTGGAAGCCGGGGCGGTTGAATAATGAGGTGTGATAGCGATAGCGGCAAAAAGCTAATAAAATCAATGGTTTTGCGGACAGCGGATAGACAGGGAATGTGTTAAAAACTGAATACGCACACAAACGGCGTTACCTTAACCCCTTTGGGGGAGAAAGTAACGCCGTTTTTTTATGCCCGCAGGAAAGGAGGTGCAGCCGGAATGTATTTCACAAAGGGCAAGCAGCGGGCGTTTGAATTGCTCATGCAGCAGAAGCCGGGATTTGACCGCTATCAATCCGGTTGTGCCGGAGATGATGAAGATTGCGGCACTTGCCGTTTCTACCGCCCCGGGTGGAAATATGAGTTTTGCGTTTTCAAAGAGTGTCCCTATTGCCCCGGCAAAAGGACGCGGAAAACGCACGCCAGCATGGACAAATAGACGGGCAAAAGCCCTTGTGCCATGCGGCTTTGCAGACGCGAAAACGGCAAAGGGCATATTGCAATACCAAAACAGCCGAAAACGGCTTTCTAATTGTCCACGCATACCAAGAGAGGAAGTGAGGAAATATGGCAGTTTTCAGAGTGGAGCGAAATACGGGATATACCGTTATGAGCAACCACCACTTGCGAAACAAGGAATTGTCCTTAAAGGCAAAGGGCTTGTTGTCGCAAATGCTTTCGCTGCCCGAAGATTGGGATTATACCCTTGCGGGCTTATCCCATATCAACCGGGAGAAGATCGACGCAATCCGCGAAGCGGTAAAGGAACTCGAAAAAGCCGGATATATCGTGCGCAGCCGGGAGCGCGACGAAAAGGGACGCTTGCGGGGCGCAGATTACGTCATATACGAGCAGCCGCAGCCGCGAGAGCCGGAAGCAGCTACCAGCGGCGGACAGCCGCCATGTGCGCGATCTTGAAGCACTACGAGGGTTACATAGCGAAACTTTGTACCCGCACGCTGAAAGACGACGCGGGCAATACCTATTCCTATGTGGACGAGGAAATGCGTAACAGGCTGCAAGTGCGCCTTATTACCCGCACCCTTGCTTTTCATGTAGGATAATCTTTTAGCCCATGCGGGGAGCGTGTCCCCTTTCCACGCTTCCCGTTATGGGCTATTTGTCGTTCCGCAAAAGCATATCCGCTGTTGATGTGCTTTTGCAGGCCGACAAAGCCTATTGTTCTTTGACAAAGAAAGCGGCCTTTGGTGCGCAGCATAACAGGCAAACGGGTACATTCCGTCTGTACCGAGCCAGTCGGCGGGTACGCCATGACAGCTTTTCCCCATAGGGGAAAAGCCGAGCGAGAACTACCGCGCCGTAAAACAGGTTTAGCAGCTTGTGGGCGACGACATACAAGGCGGCACAATGATACTCCCGCGTTGAACACCCTCAAAGTATTGCGCGGCGCACCCATAAGCATGGGCCGGGGTGAAACTCCCGTGAGGTTGCAGCTAACAACCGCCCGTTTTTGCCTTTTGACGAATATAGTTTATCCATACAGGAAAAGGAGGTTTTTCTAATGGATAAAAAACAGACAATTACAACCGAACGCAAAATAGGGAAAATCACCTATCTTGTTCAAGCGTTGCCGAGTGAAAAGGCAACCGATACAATCCATAAAAAGATTGAGAAACTCATTGTAAAGGATTTGCAGAAAAAGCCCGGAAATCCGGGATTTTTAGCGTCCGAGTAGTGCATTAGGCGGCGGGATATGGTATAATGATAGCAACACATTATACCTGTTTATTCGGCTGTCGGAAAGGAGGACTAATGTTACAGTCGAATAAAATCACCGCCCTTTACTGCCGTTTAAGTCAAGAGGATATGCAAGCCGGAGAAAGCGGAAGCATACAGCACCAAAAAATGATACTTCAACGCTATGCGGACGAACACCATTTTTTGAACACAAAGTTTTTTGTGGACGACGGATTTTCCGGCGTGAGTTTTGAGCGCGAGGGGCTGCAAGCGATGTTGCAGGAAGTGGAAGCCGGACGAGTGGCGACGGTCATTACCAAAGACCTTTCCCGTCTTGGCAGAAACTATCTGAAAACGGGCGAACTCATAGAGATTGTATTTCCCGAAAACGGAGTACGCTATATCGCGATCAACGACGGAGTTGACACAGCGCGGGAGGATAACGAGTTTACCCCCTTGCGGAACTGGTTTAACGAGTTTTACGCCCGCGACACAAGCAAGAAAATCCGCGCAGTTAAACAGGCACAGGCGCAAAAAGGCGAGCGCGTCAACGGGGAATATCCATACGGCTATATCCCAGACCCGAACAACCGCCACCACCTTATACCCGACCCGGAAACCGCGCCGATTGTCAAACAGGTTTTCGCTATGTTTGTTAGCGGCGTGCGTATGTGCGAAATCCAAAAATGGCTTGCGGAAAACAAAGTCTTGACGATTGGAGCGTTGCGCTATCAGCGTACAGGACAGGCGCGGTATCAGCGGGCAATGATCGCCCCCTATACTTGGCCGGACAAAACGCTCTATGACATATTAGCAAGGCAGGAATATTTAGGGCATACCATAACCGCGAAAACTCACAAGGTATCCTACAAGTCGAAAAAGACCCGGAAGAACGAAGAAGAACAACGCTATTTCTTCCCAAACACCCATGAGCCGCTTGTTGACGAGGAAACCTTTGAACTTGCGCAAAAGCGGATTGCTACCCGCCACCGCCCGACAAAAGCAGCGGAGATTGATATTTTTTCCGGCTTGCTGTTTTGCGCTGGTTGCAGACATAAGATGTATTACCAACAGGGCGTAAATATCGAGCCGCGCAAGTTTTCCTATTCTTGCGGCGCATGGCGCAACAGGGCAAGGACAGGCAGCGAGTGTACCTCTCATTATATCCGCAAAAACGTACTTCTTGATTTAGTGCTGGAAGATATGCGGCGGGTTTTGCGGTATGTTAAGGAACACGAACAGGACTTTATCTGTAAAGCTACCGAGTACGGCGACATGGAAGCGAGAAAGGCATTAGCGCAGCAGCAAAAGGAACTTTTCAAAGCACAGGCGCGTATGACCGAACTTGACACGCTTTTCCGCAAGCTGTATGAGGACAACGCATTAGGCAGACTGACAGATGAACGGTTTGTGTTTCTAACTTCCGGCTATGAGGACGAAAAGAAATCCCTTGCCGCAAGGATAGACGAGTTACAACAGCAGATCGCAACCGTTACCGAGCGAAAAAGGGATATATCAAGGTTTATTCAGATTGTCGGGAAATACAGCGACATACAGGAATTGACCTATGAAAACGTCCATGAGTTTATCGACCGTATTTTGATACATGAATTAGACCGGGAAACCAACACCCGGAAAATCGAAATCCATTATAGCTTTGTCGGACAGGTTGATACCGAGCAGGAGCCGACGCAAGTTGTCAACCATGACCGCCGCAACATGGTAGATGTAAAAAGTATCGCTATCTAACCCCAGCAAAGCTGCCTCCGGAATAGCCGTCATCCACATAAAAGCGGGGGTTGGGAAAGCGGTGCTCCCGTGCGTACCGCTCCAGGATATTTCGCTGGTTCTGGATGCTGTTGGACTCTCCGTCCGCCCCGTCATCCTGGCTGAGACGGCAGTACAGGGCAGTGATCTCATTCTGGTTTGACTGTTTCATACAGCCCTCCTTTTTTCTCGTCAAACCGTTTTAGCGCATCGCGCCTACACAATACCCCAAAGCCTGGGGAATGTCCAGCCCTTTAGGCGCACAGCTTTCCCTGCTGCGCATCCAGGTCGATGAGGGCTTTCAGCTTGTCCTCCGGGGTGGCGCTGCCTTGCTGCGGGAACACAGACACCACACGGATAAGCCGCCCATGGGAGCGCTGAAGGCGTTCCGCTTTTACCTGTTGAACATCATCTTTCGCTTCTTCTGACATTTTCGTTTCCTCCATCTCTGGTCGGGAAGGTTCGGCAACTTTGCCAAACCTTGCTGGGCAGCGCTTTTGGTGATTTCATCAAAAGCGGTCTCACGGCTCTGTGGTATATTCCGCTCCTCCCGCGGATCGCCTTTGACACTATTGTCAAAGGCAATTTTCTGCTCCTGTGACATAAAAGTGACGCTCCTGACGATTCGGCTGAAAGCGCCCAGTTTCTACCTATCCCCCCTCTGGGCCTGCGAGGCCACACGGGGCCTCCTGTGGCCTTACAGAGGCTATTACTGGGTGGAGAGAAGGAAGTACTCCTCACAGAGCTTGTCCGCCAGAAACTCCAGCTGCGCAATCTGCTCCGGGGCGAGTTCTCTGGCCTTTGGGCAGCGGGCGATCTGCCGGATGTTGGAGTAGATATGGTTTACGGCGGGATGCGGGTCTATCTTCTGCCTGGGCATTCGGGCGTGGATCGTGGTTTACTTGATCAGCTTGCGGAAATAAGTTGTGACCGGCAGTCTGGTGATGGCCAGATAGCGGCACAGCCGCTGGTACTGCTCCTCCGTCATGCGGACGGACAGAGAACAGCTGTTGTCCCGCATAGGTGGGCGTGGCTTGTGTTTATACCGCATAGGGGTACCCCAGCTTTCGCACCTGCCGGAATTGCTCCACCACCTGGGCCAGGCGGCGGACGGAAAAGCCCAGCTGCTGGGCGGTGCCGCAGCCGCTGTTGAATGCCCTGGCCACGGCGTTGATGTCCCGGCCAGCCTCATCCGCAAAGGCGATGGCCGCTCTCGTCTCTTTCTCCCGGTAGAGTATAGGGCGGTTTCGCTCCAGCTCTCTCATCAGCCAGGCGTTGGCGGACAGTCCGGCAGCCCTGCTTTTCTTTTTCAGCAGGTCGTATTCCTCCTGGCTCATCCGGATACAGGTGCGGTGTGTTTGTGTGTTCATGTTGCTCCTCCTCTCGGGAGACGGCTCCAGGTCCATCCCCGGTTCTCGCACCCATCCTAACAGATAATGCGGACAGTCTGTGTCCGCATTAAAAAAGAAAAATGGGGGTCTCATGATGCACCCTGCCCTGGATTTCTTGACCTCTAGGGTGCTAACATGGACACCCTTGTACGGATTATAATGTACCCAATCATGTAGACAGTTTAGTGAAAAAACGACATCCTGATGCAGGTGAAAATAGGGTCCGGCAAGGTTGCCGGACCCTATTTTCAGCGCAATGAACTGCCGCCGGAATTGCCAAATATTCAAATGAGATCGGATTTGATGATTTCACCAAACCCGATCTAAGCTCAGACGACCTTCCGGCAACCTTGCCGAAAAGTTCCGCCCGAAGGCGGCATCGGGGACAGGGGTTTCCCCTGCAAGCGCGTTTTGACATCAAAACGCGATGCTTGCCTGCTCATGAACCAACCGGGGATGGGGTAGTTTCAATGCCAAGATAGATTTTTCCAGGGTTGAGATTTTGACCGAAATATGAAATTTCCCAAGAGCACACCATCGTGTTTTCTCATCTGGCAATTTCAGTTTATCGGATTTGGTACTGTTTTTTTAGAGAGCATTGGACACTTTCCTGTGACCGTTGGACACAGCGGGATGTCCCATACTTGAAATTCCTGGGACATCGCTTGCTTTTTGAATCTTAGACACGCCTATTTTGATGATGAAAATTAAGTATCTGACTCTTGCCGATATGAACCAGCAGGCACAAGAACAGTTTGATAGCATCATCCGGTAAAATGGCTGAGGCACAAGGTATTACTGAGGGACTAAAAACTACCGACTAAATTAAATGGGTAGGGCTGATGAATAATATCTGTTCTGTGGCAGTAGAAATTATTTTACAAAAATCATACACACATAAGTAGGAAGACGGCAGGGGCATCCCCTGGCGCCTTCCTGCTTGCCAAAACAGGTAACCGCAAAAAACAGGAAGCCCCCTTGACAAATGAGTTATGATTTCATATACTGACATCGTCAATTGAATAAAATCTTCAGGGCAGGGTGCAATTCCCTACCGGCGGTACAGCCCGCGAGCCGTAAGGCATGATTCGGTGAGATTCCGAGGCCGACAGTATAGTCTGGATGGAAGAAGATCAAAGCGTAAAATGGATGATTTCATTTTGCGTCTATGGAAGTTGCTCTGGGATGTCTTTACATTCTGGAGTTTTCTTTTTACACAAGGACACTTATGTTTTTCTGCCTTGCCCTGAACGGTTTGTTCAGGGCTTTTTCTTTTGGAGGCGATGATATGAACGATGATGATTATATGCGTCTGGCATTGCAGCTTGCGGAAAGGGGCTGCGGATGGACGGCTCCTAATCCGATGGTGGGCGCCGTGATCGTGAAAGACGGTCAGATCATCGGGCAAGGCTGGCACGAGAAGTATGGCGCCCCCCATGCAGAGCGCAACGCGCTGGCGGCCTGCACACGCGATCCCGCCGGCGCGACCATATATGTGACCCTGGAACCGTGCTGCCACTATGGGAAACAGCCGCCATGCACACAGGCCATCCTAAACGCCGGAATCAAACGAGTGGTGGTAGGTTCCCGCGACCCCAATCCCCTTGTCAGCGGAAACGGCATCCAAATGCTCCGGGAGCATGGGGTGGAAGTGCCCGAGGGCGTTCTTGAGGACGAGTGCGCTCGATTGAACAAGGTGTTCTTTCATTACATACAGACAAAGCATCCGTTTGTCGTGATGAAATACGCCATGACGCTGGATGGAAAAATTGCGGCCTACACGGGCGCTTCAAAATGGATCACGGGCGAGGCGGCAAGAGAACATGTGCAGCGGCAGCGGCACCGATATAGCGGGATCATGGTGGGCGTCGGCACGGTACTGACAGATGATCCCTCGCTGGCCTGTCACATGGAGGGCAGGAAAAACCCTGTCCGCATCATTTGCGATACCCATTTGCGGACGCCGCTGCAAGCGCAGGTGGTGATGACCGCGGGAAAAATACCGACGATCCTTGCTACCTGCTGTACAGACCTGAAACGCTGCGCTGCTTATATGCGGGCAGGATGCAGGGTGCTTTGCCTGAACTGTAAAGACGGGCATATAGACCTGTTGCAACTGATGGAGCAGTTGGGGCAGGAGCAGATCGACAGCATCCTGCTGGAGGGCGGCGGCACCCTGAACTGGGCCGCATTGAAAAGCGGGATCGTTCAACAGGTGCAGGCATATATCGCACCCAGACTGTTCGGCGGGAAAACGGCGAAAACGCCCGTGGAGGGTACGGGCGTTCCAACGCCTGACGCCTCATTTCATTTGAAGAACAGCCGGCTTTTCAAGCTGGGCGAGGATTTTTTGATAGAAAGCGAGGTCGAATACCCATGTTCACCGGGATCATTGAAGAAGTCGGACGGGTAAGGCAGATCAAACGCGGACAGCACTCCGCCGTGCTGACGCTCCAGGCGCGGACGGTTTTGGAGCATACAAAGATCGGTGACAGCATCGCAGTAAACGGCATCTGTCTGACGGTTACACAGATGCGTCCCGATGGTTTTTCCGCAGATGTCATGCACGAAACGCTGGAACGCTCTGCCCTCACACAGCTCACCGTCGGCAGCTCCGTCAATCTGGAGCGCGCCATGCCTGCAAACGGGCGGTTTGGCGGACATATCGTGGCGGGCCATGTAGACGGTGTCGGGCATATCGCCCACATCCGGCGGGATGATACGGCGGTATGGTACACCATCCTCGCAGCTCCTGCCATTTTACGCTATGTGGTGGAAAAAGGCTCTGTCACGATAGACGGGATCAGCCTGACTGTGGCGGCGGTCGACCGGGAGAGCTTCTCTGTGTCCACGATCCCCCATACGGTCAGCCAGACCAATCTGCATGACCGATGCGAGGGGGAGCTGGTCAATCTGGAGACAGATATCGTCGGCAAGTATATCGAAAAACTGCTGCGGCCCGAGCCGGAAGAAAAACGCTGTTCCATCACAAGAGAAATGCTGTCACACTATGGATTTTAGGAGGTATGAAATGATGCGCTTCAGTACGATCGAAGAAGCTCTGGAAGATCTGAGACAGGGAAAGATCATTTTGGCGACAGATGACCCCGACCGTGAAAATGAGGGCGACTTTATCTGTGCCGCCGAATTTGCCACCACGGAAAATATCAATTTCATGGCGACCCACGGAAAGGGATTGATCTGTATGCCCATGTCCGAGAGTTTCGTTAAAAAGCTGAAATTCCCACAGATGGTACCGCACAACACAGACAACCACGAAACAGCATTTACAGTGTCGATTGACCACATTTCCACCTCAACGGGCATTTCCGCCGCCGAGCGTTCGGTTACGGCGCTGGCCTGCGTGGACGACAACGCAAAGGCGGAGGATTTCCGCAGACCGGGCCACATGTTCCCCCTTCTGGCAAAGAAAAACGGCGTGTTGGAGCGAAACGGCCACACAGAGGCCACGGTCGATCTATGCCGCCTGGCGGGTTTGAAAGAGTGCGGACTATGCTGCGAGATCATGCGTGACGATGGAACGATGATGCGCACCGCCGAGCTTACAGAACTGGCCGAACGGTTTCAAATCAAGTTCATTACCATCCGTGACCTGCAGGAATACCGCAAGTGCCACGAAAAGCTGGTAGATCAAGCTGCGGTGGTAAATATGCCGACAAAGTATGGAAACTTCAAGGCGTACGGCTTTGTCAGCCGTCTGAACGGAGAACACCATGTTGCGCTGGTAAAGGGTGACATTGGCGACGGAAAAGATGTCCTGTGCCGTGTCCATTCCGAGTGTCTGACGGGCGACACCTTTGGCTCCCTGCGCTGCGACTGCGGGCAGCAGTTAGCGGCGGCCATGACGCAGATCGAAAAGGAGGGTCAGGGGATTCTGCTCTATATGCGTCAAGAGGGCCGGGGGATCGGGCTTATCAACAAACTGCGCGCTTATGAATTGCAGGAAGATGGGATGGACACCCTGGATGCCAACCTTGCGCTGGGATTTCATGGGGACGAGCGGGAGTATTTCCTCGGTGCGCAAATTCTGCGTGAATTAGGCGTCAAGAGTCTGCGCCTGCTGACGAATAACCCGGACAAGATCTATCAACTTTCGGGATTTGGGCTGGAGATCTCCCAGCGAATCCCGATCCAGATGGCCTCTACGCCCCATGACTTGTTTTATCTAAGAACAAAGCAGGAGCGCATGGGACATATTTTGAACTTCTGAATAGAAGGAGAAAACGCATTATGAAAACATTTGAGGGGAAATTGATTTCCCAAAATATCAAAATTGGCATTGTTGCAGCCCGCTTCAATGAATTTATTACCGCAAAACTTCTCAGTGGAGCTATGGATGGACTGCTCCGGCATGGTGTGAACGAGGACGATGTTCATGTGGCCTGGGTACCGGGAGCTTTTGAAATTCCGCTAATCGCGTCCAAAATGGCAAAGAGCGGGAAATATGACGCAGTGATCTGTCTTGGCGCTGTGATCCGTGGCTCAACCAGCCATTACGACTATGTTTGCAACGAGGTGTCCAAAGGGATCGCCGCAGCTTCTTTTGAGACTGGTATCCCTGTTCTCTTTGGCGTCCTGACAACGGAAAATATTGAGCAAGCCATCGAACGGGCAGGCACGAAAGCGGGCAACAAGGGCTATGATTGCGCTCTCAGCGCCATCGAGATGGTTAACCTGATTCGCCAACTCTAAGCAAAAGGGATCATTGCAGCGTTATTTTGACACTAACTGTTTATGTGCGCACCGCATGGCCTGATGGCTGTGCGGTGCTTTTTTGCTGCCAGTCCTTCGTGTAAGCGTCCATAATACATACTTCCAGATCCCGGTTCCGCTCCAGCGCCCTGCGGAGTTCCGACACTTCCAGAAACCCCTCGGCGTTGGCAATCATGAGAATTCTATTGAGACTGGCTCCAACCCTGCTGACTTGCATAATCAGCTTCGGCACATCAACAGAGGGGGCCTCCTTTCACCTGCAAGCCTACATCGACTTTCTCAGCTTCGGCGGGACAAACCCGGACGGTACAGCGGCAAAGGCACTCAGTAAAAGGTACTTATTACGAGGTCTACACCCTGCCCAGGACGGTGGAGGTGCCGGAGGAGTATTGTCTCCTTTGTCTGTCTGCGCTCTAACGGGGCGATTGAAACGCCGGGGACGGTAAATATCATGTGCTGTCAGGCGAAGAAGAAAGTAGCGGGGTTAAAGGATTTCCATTTCCATATGCTCCGTCATACTTTCGCGAACAATCTTCTGTCTAACGGGGCGGCACCCAAGGGCGTGCAGGAGTTGCTGGGCCATGCTGATGGCAGTACCACGATGAACATTTACGCTCATGCCATGAGGAAGGCAAAGTGCACCTCCGCCTGGCTGCTGGATAAGGTAGTAGTCGGCGGGGAGTAAAAACTTTCCCTTGTTTTAGCCTGTGAGGGCAAAAACAAGGGAAAATACATAAGGTTTGGACATTCAATTAGCGGGAAGCCTTGATCTATCAGGACTTTAAGAAGATTTAGCAGATAAATCGGAACTGGAGGCGAAACACTACACGAAAACATTTCTTAAATAACAAGGAACCGGGCAGTCAACTGGCCACATCTGTCCTTCTTATCCTACGAAGAAAGACGACAGCAAGGTCTGCAGTTCCCTGCAGACCTTGCCTTTTTGATGCGCAAACTCGGTTTTGTAGTTGTCCTTTTACGGGCGTACCATCGGGCCGGCTCCGTTTTGTGATATTGTGATGCAGTTCAGGTCTCATCCTCGATCAGGCCATAGCCGCCATCATTGCGGCGGTAGACCACGGCAAAGGCGCCGCCGGCGTCCTCGTTCTTAAAGGCGAAGAAGCTGTGGTTCAGCAGGTTCATCTGAAGAATGGCCTCGTCCCGGGTCATGGGTTTGATGGGGAAGGTCTTGGTGCGGACCACCTTGTACTCCCCCTCCTCCGGCCCGTCGGGCACAAAAGTGGAGATCTCCTCATCCACGCTGCGCTCAAAAGCCCCCTGGCGCAGCCGCTTCTCCAGCCGGGTCTTATTTTTGCGGATCTGGCGCTCCAGCGTGGCCACAGCGGCGTCAATGGATGCGTGCATGTCGGAGGTGCTCTCCGACGCGCGGAAGATGGTGCCGCCAGACCGGATGGTGACCTCCACTCTGTTCCGGTCCCTCTCGATGCTGAATGTGACAGCTGCGGTGGCGTCCTCTTTAAAGAAACGGTCCAGCTTCCCCACCTTTTTCTCCGCGTACCGATGAATCACGGCGGGCAGGTTCACCTTTTTGTCTGTAAACACAAACTTCATAACATTCCGCTCCTTTCGCCCCGGAGGGCCAACTTCATCGGAGATCTGGCCTCCGATGAGTCAATTATACCACAGGCGTCAAAAAATTCTAGACTTTTTTGTGAATTTTTCTCAAGAGTTTCC
>OHJQ01000462.1_pt1 | contig 30561 bp, 26 predicted proteins | sample 1568601 | NCBI WGS metagenome assembly OHJQ01 (sample SAMEA3879599, study PRJEB24766) | human gut metagenome | biome: human-associated habitat; feature: feces | place: USA | collected 1985/1987 | reverse complement strand
TTTTTTACGTTTATTATTAAAATTTTTTAAAAAAAATAACGCAAAAAAATAACGTTTTATTAATGCGAAATATTATGCTTTTATGAACAATAAGCAAAGGAAAACTAAAATGCATATTTACCGCTTTTAGTAAGCAATGCATTCCAAAAATGAATTTTATTCTTGGTTTTGCGGATTATATTTGAATTTAATGGAGGATAAAATATATGAAAAGATTTTTAACAGCGTTTCTTTGTTTGCTGATAATTACAGCATTAACGGCGTGTAACTCTGGCCCGTCGCCTTCTTCAGAAGGAAGTGATGCTTCTTCCACTTCAACAACGAATTCTCAAACCGGTGAGGAAATAGTTCCTATTCGTGTAGCCTTGTTTACTGATGGTAATGATATGTCTGCCTCTCAGAAATCGGTATTCGATGCATTTGTAAAGGATTATCCCAATATTCATCCCACATTTGAGTATATCACTTCCGACTCTTATGGTTCCAACTGGAACGGATATTTGATGAAAATCCAAACGATGATTGCCGGCGATGATGCCCCAGACTGTGCGGCCCTTGGGCTGGAAGGTGTGGCGATGCTGGTGATGAATGATATGGCGTTGCCTATCAATGATTATGTAGATTCCCACGAAGAAGCTCAAGAGCTGCTTTCTATGCAGAATGAAGATCTAATGAAGATCTTTACTGTAGATGGAAATCTTTATTCTATTCCTTATGAGGCTAACTGCGTTGTTACTCATATCAATAAGGATATCTTCGCGAAAGCAGGGATTGAATTACCAGAATACGATTGGACATGGGATGACTTTGTACAGATTTGTGATGATTTAAAAGCCTCAGGCGTGGTAGAGTATCCGTTTGCCTGTACACAAAACTTCTTCTGTTATCAGGCTTTTATGTATTGTAACGGAGCATCTCCTTTGAACGCAGACTGGACTGCCGGCGAGTTTAACTCACCCAAAAGCATTGAAGTCGCACAATTTTTCCAGGATGCCATTTATAAAAATGGCTATGCTCCTGAACCCAGTGAAACCATTACCGATACCGAACTCATGATGCAAGAGCGCGTTGCGATGTCTTGGTCGGGTCGTTGGGTATCCGATGACTACAACTCCTCTGAGTTCTATGACAAAGTTTATGTCAATACAATGCCTGATGGAGGCGGTGGAAACACTTCCTGCGCGGGCAATGCTGGATTTGTAGTTCTGAAGAATACACAGCATCCTGAGGAAGCCATGACTGTTGCCACTTGGTGTTCTGGTGAAGCATACACGAAGACGTTCCTGTCTACTGGTTCTCTGCCCTCTAACTTTACTTATGGTGCGGAAGTTTGCGAAGCAGCCTCTAACGTCATAGATAACTGGGAAGTCATGTATGAAATCTATGAAAACGGTGATTGGAGACGCTCTCAAGATCCTCCCGAGTACGCTGAACTTGCCAATATTTACGGCGATACGCTGAGCATTATTTATTCCAATACCGCAACTGCGGAAGAAGCTTTGAATGATGCCAATGAGCAAATCAACCAAGTGTTTGCAAGCAGTGATTATCGTGATACAGAAGAAAAACGTGCCATTATTGAGACTCTTTATAAGAGATAAGAACGTTATCTGTGGTTTTTTTCTTATACTTACTTACGTCAGATCTGTTTAGTTTAGAAATAGACCGCTTTATAATGTTGATGGAAAGCAAGGAAAGAGGAATAAATTATATTTTCTCTTTCCTTGCGAGATGAGGTGTGTGTTAATTAATGAAAAAAACAAGGAAATTACATTCGGCTTGGCGGGATAATCTGACCGGATATGCTTTTGTTGCACCTGCGATTTTATTTTTTACTGTGTTTGTCGGCATTCCGATTATTGTTAATGTGTGTGCATTAAGTTTTGCTGATTTCAGCCTGTTGGGCGATTTTAAATGGGTTGGCCTAGATAATTATAAAGATGTTTTTAATGATAAGGCTACCTATACAATTTTATGGAATACATTTCGTCTTTTTATTGTTTTGGTGCCAACGCATATTATCGGCGGATTGATTGTTGCTTCTTTAATCAACGCGGTGCGCAACCGCTTTTTTCACTCAGTGTTTCGAATTTCTCTTTATTTTCCCATGGTTGTCACGACTGCGTCAGTAGCACTGGTATGGGGATATTTATATGATAGTGATTTTGGCGTCTTTAACTGGCTGTTGTCCCAATTTGGAATCGATAAAGTCCGTTGGTTAGGCGACGAGAGATGGTCAATTTTTTCCATAGCCATTTTTAGCGCATGGAAATTTATCGGAAATGCATTCCTTTATTATTATATTGGCTTGCGCAATATTCCGGAATCTTATACAGAGGCAGCGGAGATTGATGGTGCAAGCAAGATAAAGGCTTTTTTTTCCGTGAAAATTCCGCTTCTGACACCGACTATCTTTTTTGTAGTCACAACTACCTTGATCAACTGCTTCCAGGTGTTTGATGAACCATACTTTTTAACCAATGGAGGCCCGGGCGTCTCTTCCCAGACATTAGCGATGCAGATTTATCGAAAGGGATTCGGGCAGTATCACTTTGGATACGCATCTGCCTTAGGTGTGATTCTATTTGTTTTGGTTATCCTTGTTACAATCCTTATGTTTTCTACCCAGAAAAAATGGGTTACTTATGATACGGAATAAGGAGGGACTGAGGATGTTTCAAAAATTAAAAATAAAATACCAAAATACCAATAAAAAAACTTTTTGGTGTCAGGTTCTTCTGATTATCGTGATGTGCGTTATCAGTTTCTTCATGCTAATGCCGTTTCTATGGTGTTTTTCCACTTCGCTGCGGCTTCCAAAGGATTCTTTTGCGCTGCCGCCTTCTTTTTTTCCAACAGAGTGGCGTTGGGAAAACTACAGTTATGTTTTTAACGCTTTCCCGTTTTGGCGGTTCTTTCGGAACAGCATCGTTGTTACTGTTACGATTTCGATTTTTCAGATTTTCTTTTCTACATTAGCGGCGTTTGCTTTTGCAAAGTTACAGTTCAAAGGAAAAAATATAATGTTCCTTTATATCCTTTCGGGATTAATGTTACCCTATCAATCGTATGTAATTGCTCAGTTTTTTATTATTAATTATATGGGCTTTTACAATACTTTGATTGCGCTAATTCTTCCATTTCTTTCAAATCCATTTGGGATTTTTCTCCTTAAACAGCACATCTCCAGTATTCCTGATTCTTATATGGAAGCCGCTACCATAGACGGTTGCTCTAAGTGGAGGATTTACTGGAATATTATTTTGCCCATGTCTACATCCAGCATTGCGGTTGTTGTTTTCATGAAGTTTTTGGAACAGTGGAACAATTTTTTCTCGGCTTTGATTTATATCAACAGTGAGGAATGGTTTACACTTCCGATGGGAATGAAAACACTTCAAGGATTCCGTTCCGCAGGGAACCTGGCACATATTTTAGCGGGTGTTATGATTTCGTTAATTATACCTACCATCGTGTATGCTTGGGGACAAAAGTATCTTCTCAAGAGCATCGCTTTATCTGGACTGAAGAGTTGAACGCTCTGTAAACATCAAATCTTAAAATTGATAACGGAGGTATCTTATGCATAAGGGATTGTATTTTATGGGGTGGTATCGAGATATGTGGAATTATCATCCTAGCTTACCGCTAAAGAATATGCAAATGGTAGAAGACATTACAGATATTCATGCCAATATGCTTATTTGGTCTTGTCTTGGCAGCGGTGCCATCGGGTTGCCATATTTGGATAAAGAAGCCAATGATGATACGGCCCCCCGGTTACGGTTATATGGATTTATGAATGACAAGGAGTTTTGCGCTGAATGTAAAAAGCGGGGCGTAAAGGTGTTTGCCGTGCTGTGGAAAGCGCAGTTATGGGAATTCGGCGCAGAATTTAATGAGGATGAGAGTAAGCTGTTATCTTTGAATCTTCTGAGGGGTGCTTCTCAAAACCATAAATATGTGGGTATGAGCGAGCTTTCTCAAAATAAATACCCAAAGCTGTTTGATCCAATAGAGAAATATTTTCCCGATGGCCTTTATAATCATTTTGGGGAAAAGGTTGGAGATTTTCTGGAGGAGTTCAAAGCTACCTCGTTGGAAGGCAGAAATATTCTTTCCTATTGGCTGATGGCTCCAGGCCATGATCACAAATGCTATTCCCCTTGCTGCAATAAAGATTCATTCTTGACCTATATGAAACGCAATGTAGAGATGATGATTGACGCGGGAGCGGGCGGCCTGCATATTGACGAGTATGATACCCAAAAGCATGTAACCAGCAACGCGGGATGCTTTTGCCGTGAATGTATGGCCAAATTCAGAACCTATCTCAAAGAGCACAAGGTGGCGTTGCCACAGGATGCCGGAGATATTGATAATTTCGATTATCGGGAATATCTGTTGAAAAAGGGCTATACCGATGAGAATCTGTTGGCTTTCAACGGAAACGACCGATGGAAAATCCCGCTGTATCGGAACTTTTATGATATGCAGATGGCTTCCATTGAATGGGTGGTTCGAGAGGTTTCCCAGCACGCCAAGGCATACTGCAAAAAGGTCAGAAACGAGGAATTTCCGGTTACAGCCAATTTGTTCCAGTGTTTTCCAATTGGGGACAGCTGCAAGAAATATCTGGATATTCTGGCTGGCGAAAAAACTGATTTGCGCATGCGGCAGGATGGTTGGTATCGTTTTGCTCATGGCTGGCTAAACGGAAAGGATTGCTGCTTTGTAGAGGATCCGAATCAATATATCCGAGATATTAATGAGGATATTAAAAATGGGATTAATGATCGTTTCATTCTCTTTGTCTTGGAACCCTTCGCACACGGCTTTCATGTGGCGTTTCCCTATGGCTCCTGGTTGCAAAATCAGGTAAAAGACGCTTTTTGGCCCGATCTTCGGGTTTTACGGAAGCTGGGGCCTTGGCTGGATGAGAAAGAAGCGCTTTTCGGGAAAAAGCATGTAGCCGATCTTGGCATCGTATATGATTCTGCGTCTGCATACGAAAACGCTGTTTCTGAACCTGCCGCAGGCGGTACCATGACGTATAACAAGGTGGAAAAGGTTAGCCTCAAGGGAGTGGAGGAACTTGGCAAGCAAGGCGCTTTCTCCAATCAAGGAAATTTTGGCTGTTTCTTCAATCTGATTCAGGAACTGTCCAATCGGCATGTGCTGTACAACGTGCTGTTTGAAAGTGAGGATGAGCCTTTAACCGCGCAAAGATTGGAGGGCTATCGCACTATTGTGGTTCCTGATGCTTTTCTGATGAATGAGAAAACTGCGGAGGTACTCAATAATTTCGTGCGCTGCGGAGGCCAAGTGATTTCTTTAGAGCGTCACATACCCGCATTGAAGGCTGGAAAGGCTTATACAGCGGATAATGTGTCGGAATTGGTGGAGCGGTTGGCGGATGAAAAAGCCTTTATTGATGCCCCCGAATCATTGGACTACGGTATCGATTTGCGCGAAACCCTAAATGGCTTTGCCTTGCATATTGTCAATTACAATTTTAATGGACAGACACATAAGATCGATCCCCTTCCTGCATTGACATTTGGTTTGAAGATCCCCGCCTCCAGAGTCAAAGCCCACTGTTTCCCGGAAAATCCGGGAATTGAAATTGAATTGAGGGCTGGCAGGCTAACAGTAGAAAATGCCGGTATTTATACTGTACTGGAAATAGAATGAGGGATTAAGACTGTAATACCATAATTTAAGTCCCACTATTAAAGGAAACGTAAAAACAAGTAAGGGTTGGTCATAAATATGAAACGATCAGAGTTAAATAAAAATATTCGAGAAGCAATTGAATTTGTCGAGAACCGTGGATTGTGTTTTCCGGAATTTGCCAAGTGGGGCCCGGAGGATTGGAAAATTCTGTCGGAAGACCAGAGGGAAATCGTAGATAATATGCTTGGCTGGGATGTAAGTGATTTTGGAGGAGAGTTTGAAAAAACAGGACTGCTGATCTTTACATTCCGCAACGGAAATTTCCATCAAAAAGATAAATACCCGAAGCCTTATGCAGAAAAGTTGCTGCTCGTCGGAGACGGACAGACATTGCCCTATCATTTTCATTGGAGTAAGATGGAAGATATCATCAATCGTGGCGGTGGGGATCTGGAGATCACTGTGTATAATGCAAATGAAAAGGAAGATTTTGCGGACACAGAAGTACATTTGAGTATGGACGGAAAAAAAGTGACGGTTCCAGCAGGAGGGAAAATACTGCTGCAACCGGGGCAAAGTGTTACGCTGATGCCGGGTCAGTATCATCAGTGGATTGGTGTGCCGGGAACAGGGCCGGTAATGCTCTTTGAGGTATCCACTACCAATGATGATACGCTGGATAATAGATTTTACTCTGCTAAGAGTCGCCTGCCTCAAATTGAAGAGGATGAACCGGCAGAATTCCTTATTTTCAATGATTACAAAAATTATGTAAATCTGTAAGCTGAATTTTAACTGTGGAGAATGGCGGATTTAGTGTTCAATTATTTTTGAAGCTTTATTCGGTTTAAATGTCTAAAAGGGTGAAAAAGTTTTTTTAAAGTATTGAAAAGGTTGCAGCTCGCCAATCTCCACAGATAAGGCTTTTGTGCCTTCAGCAGGAAAATTTGTCTGTCCCACTGGAAGCAGCGAGAATCTCTGTTGGGATTTTGCCTCTTTTGAAATTATCATGAAGAAAATCAAGCTCCTTTCTTGCAATACCAATTTCAGCCGAAATCACAGCAAAAACTTTCAGCAGAAATTTTGTAACGCCTCCTCATAAGCGCTTCGTTTTTGTGACTTTGTTAGACCATCTGATAGTATTTCGCCAGTTAAAAGTATAAGGAATACGAGTGGAACTTTTATCTACTATCTTGAAGGGGATGATTTAACTGTATACTCGTGAAGAATTATTTAAAGAGGGAGATTTTACTGTTTATACAGAAAAGCATACACAGGCGGCAATGCTCATGGGCGGTATTGGTACCGGCTGTTTTGCGATAAACAGCCGGGGACAGCTTCAAGACTTTGAACTTTTTAACCGCCCTTCTAAAGGTTTAAATTTTCCTTTCACTTTTTTTGCTGTGCATGGAGAAGGAGAAGGGGTAGAGGCTTTTACCAAAATATTAGAATCTCAGATGCAACCGCCTTTCTCGGCGTCACAGGGATTGCTTCCCCAAACCGTAGCAGGATTACCTCGCTTTCAACGATCTAGGATGGAAGGAAGATTTCCCTTTATTAATGTACAGCTATTCGATGATGCTTTGCCGTTAGACGCAGAATTAGAAGCGTTTAATCCCTTTATCCCGTTAAATGCGGACGATTCAGGAATCCCTGTAGCCTTGCTGCGATATAAATTACGTAATCGGGGGGAAAAAACTCTAACGGTTTCTGTGGCTGGTTCACTTTACAACGCCAGCGGCTTCGATAGAATAGAAATGTGGGGGGATTTTAAAAATCGCGGTCATGTCGTTAATATCTATCGGCAGGGGAATGGATTTTCCGGTATTTATTTTGATAATGATGACTTGGATAGGAAAGACCCGCTGTATGGTACGCTGGCGCTGACAGGCCGTGGCGGAGAAGTAAGTTATAAACATGAATGGAATATGGGGCAGCGAATTGATGGCATTCATGATTTTTGGGACGATTTCTCATCGGATGGGCGGCTTTCTCATGAAAAGCCTTTTATGGGGGAAGCCGGGCGGTTGGATTCATTTATTGCCATCAAAATTGGATCCCTGGCATTTACTCAGACATTGGAACCCGGGCAGGAAGGAATTTTCGATTTTTGTATTTCCTGGTGCTTCCCCAACCGTGTGAAAGCATGGCCTCAGGTACAGGGGATCGGTGAGGTTCAGCCGGCGGAGCTGACACGAAATTATTATGCTCTACGTTATCCGGACGCGTTTACCGCAGCTGATTATTTCTGGAATAATCAGGAACGCTTAGAGAGACAGACTCGTCTTTTTACACAGTCGGTTTTTGACAGCACTCTCCCCGCCTGTGTAATCGAAGCGGCCATGGCTAATCTGACTGTTTTGAAAAGTACTACCTGTTTTCGGATTGAAAATGGCCACTTTTTCGGTTTTGAGGGCAGCCTTGAAAATGTAGGAAGTTGTCCTGGCAACTGTACTCATGTGTGGTACTATGCACAGGCTATGGCATATTTATTTCCAGAACTGGAAAGAAACATGCGTGAGACGGATTTTCTGCGTGAGACAGATGATCAAGGCGTTATGCAATTCAGAGCTATGCGAGAACTCAACGGTAAAAGCTGGAATTTTATTCCTGCAGTAGACGGCCAGATGGGTACAATAGCCCGGCTTTATCGCGAGTGGAAAATCAGTGGAGATGATGCGTTTTTAAAAGCCTTATGGCCGAAAGCTCTTTTGGCGTTAGAGTGTGGTATTCGTCTTTGGGATACAGATGAAGATGGTGTGCTGGATGGATGTATGCATGTGGATTACGATGTGGAGTTCTATGGAGTAAACCCACTTGGTAACCTGTGTTACTTGGCTGCGTTGCGGTCGGCAGAAGAGATGGCACGGTATCTGGGTGATGAGGAGCATGAAAAAAGATATCATATCCTGTTTGAAAGTGCCTCCGCAAAGGCGGACTCGATGATGTGGAACGGAGAATATTACGAACAGATTTTGGAAGATGTGGATCAATACAAATACCAACATGGCAAAGGAATACTGGCCGATCAATTGATGGGGCAGTATTATGCTCATCTGTTGGGGCTTGGATATCTGATGAATCCGGAGCATATAAAAGAAACGGCTAAAAATATTTTCCGTTATAATTTTAGAGAAAATTTCTATGACCATCCCAATATGCAGCGGGTGTACGCTCTTTATGATGACAAGGGTTTACTGATGACGACTTGGCCTCACGGAGGACGTCCTCGTTTTCCTTTCTTTTATTCCGAGGAGGTTTGGTCTCGTACGGAATATCCATTGGCAACGGTATTAATTTATCAAGACGCTTTACAGGAAGCCCTTGCTATAGTAAAAGCGGTACGGGACCGATACGATGGGATTAAGAGAAATCCATGGAACGAGTTTGAGTGCGGCAATCACTATTCAGGAATTATGGGAAGCTGGGCGCTGCTGATTGCGCTGAGTGGTTTCCAGGTGAATCATTCAAAAAAGGAAATGACTTTTGACCCGAAGGTGAATCGTGAGAATTTCCGCTGCTTTTTTTCCTGTGGAGATGGTTGGGGCGTGTATACCCGCAGGGAAGAAAATGGGAAAGTGAAAGAAAATAAGGAATATTTGTATAGGACTTCTTAAATCGAACGTAGAACAAAAATGTGAGACAGCCTCAATTTTGGCCGCGTAATGAATCGTTGCGTTGGTAATGCTCACGGAGGAACAAAAGAAAATGCTGAAAAATACGAAGCTTTATCGAGGGCTAAAAAGAAATAATAGTTGACCTATTAAATGTCATGTTCCGTCATTTTGAAAAATGCTGAAAATAAAAGTAAAAGCGAGGCGAATTTCGCCTCGCTTTTTTTATTATAAAAAAGCGAAAAAGTCCAGTAATCATGCGAAAAATTCAACTTGTTGTCAGCGAGGCAACAAGTTGTTTTTCTATACTGAGGACATATCATTCTACAGGATCGGTCAAAATCGGCACCGCCGATTTTGAGTAAATAGGGTTATCTAATAAAATCGTCAAGATGATACCCACGCAAAATTTTATATTTGCGTGTAATATCGTTCTGTAACTTGTAATTGACATTCATATGGATATCCAGCAAAAAATCAGCGGACACACCATAAAGAATAGATAATTTTTTTAATGCAAACAGGGAAGGCTCGGTTTCTCCGGTTTCATATCGGGTATAACTTGACCTTTCAATTCCTAAATAATCTGCAAGCTGATTCTGAGAGTAACCTCTTGATTTTCTGAAAGCTTTTAATTTCTGTATCAGGCCAGAGATTTCAATTTTTTTCTTCATAAGTTTCTCCTCCTAAACAGTAGTGATTTTAATATTTATGAATGTTTTACAATTTATATAAATTTATTTCAATTAGTTAAAGTGTAAATTGGCAATACCGAATTGTCAATAAAAAAGGTGGATATTTTCAACTGTTATACATAAATAGTAACTGAATGACTTTATTTTAATTGCAGGCGAAACAGATATACTAACTTTATAAGAATCAAAAAATACAAGAGGTATTCTAAGTGAATGAGAAATTTAATAAGAAAGCGGTAGGCAGCAGGTTTAAGCAGTATCGAGAACAAAGCGGATTAACCCAGGAAACCTTGGCTGAAAAGGTTGGATTATCACCCAATTATATATCTGCAATCGAGCGCGGTGTTAATTTTCCCAGTCTGGAAAAGCTGATATTGATTATCAACGAAATCGGCGCGACTGCGGATCAGATTTTTACGGACGTTATCAAAAATACTTATCAAACCAGAGCTTCATTTTTATCGAAAAAGGTAGAATCTTTACCTTTTGACGAACAGCAGCGTATTTTTGCGGTAGTGGAAACGCTGATTTCAGAGGCGGATAAACGACTTTGATATAGGGGGGATAACAAATGACAGACAAAGAAATGCTGGAAGCTGTACGGGCTATCATGAAAGAAGAATTAGAGCCGGTAAAAGAGGATATCTCTAGTTTAAAGGAAGATACGGCAGCTCTAAAGACCGATGTTGCCACACTTAAAACCGATGTGTCCAGCCTGAAGGAAGATACGGCGATTTTAAAGGAAGAATCTAGTATCACGCGTACAGCGGTTAACAAGCTTCTGGATTGGGCTGACGATGCCAGTATTCAGATCGTCCCCTTATTCAAAAAAGCGAAATGAATTCACTGCCGGGAACTAGTTTCCCGGCTTTTATTTTTGCGTCCGTATTTCACAGCGGAGGTAAAGCGTCCGCAAAACGTCCCATAAATCGCACGGAAAAAACGGGGAAAACGTTCTAAATGACGTGGTGGAAAAAGATGCAGGATAAAGACTTGTATCCAAAAAGGATCCAAGTCACACACAAATGCAGGCAGAGCCTGCATTTTAAGAAAATATTTTTTGTATACAAAATAGGTGCCTTTGTATACAAAATGTGATTCAAAAGTTGCCACAAATCCCGTCGCTATGGGAAAAATTAGTGTTTCAAGATTTGTATACAACATAAAAGGGACGGACTTTCCCCCTAAAAAAGTGGTGTACTGAAAAAGCCTCTGAACGGCGTTTAAAGACGTTTTTTATGAAGAAAGATAAAACCTTCATTGGTACAAAAAAGTGCTGTAAAGCCAGTCGAGTGCTGCTTTAAGCCATACAAGGACATATCAAGGATTCAAAATAACCGGGAGAGCTGGTATACCTTTCAAATTCGTCCAAATCGTAGGACGACGGAACTTCCGGTTCGGGGAGCATGGCGGGTTCTGCGGTATATAAAGCGGAAAGAAGGTAACGCCGCAGATGGAGAATAGTTTTTCTGTGACGGGAAACAGAGCGGCAAACGGACATAACATGCGCGTCTGTGAGGGAAAGGAAGCGATCCCGCACCAAGGGCGGGATATCATTTGATTCCTGTTCAGCTTTACAGTAGAAGCAGAGGAAAGACACGTTTCTGTTATTACCTCTAAAATCGCTTTCAAAACGGAAGGATCGGCGCCTTGCTGCAGGAGATTATCAAATTTAATTTTCTTTTTCATTTCGTCCACAAACTTTTCTTTATCAGACACAACAGTTTGTTCAGTATTTAGTAAATCAGTATTTGGTATATCAGTATTTAGTAGTTGCTGTTTTTCTGCATGGTGGTTTTCTGAATACGGGTTTTCCGGAAGCAGGTTTTCGGCCTGCTTTTCTTCTGCTTTCGGGTTTCCCGAAAACAGAGTTTGCATCATTTCTTCCTTTGAGATTCCCTGAGCTGGCGTACCGTCAAGATTAAAATACTCTGTTTTTCCGCTGTCATAGGTGACGCAGCACAGGTCTAAAAGGTACTCTACTTTTACGCAGCGACGGCCTTCGGGCTGGGGTTCCTCATAGATATCTGTTTGGTAGTGGTGAATTTTTCCGTTTTTTCTCACCGGATATTTTACCCAATATCCCAATTCTATCAATTCCCGTATCCCGGAATAGACGCTTTCCCGCCCGTCTGTATGAGAATTAATGATATTTTGAATAATAATTTTCCAATCGTCTGGCTTTGATAAAATGAAAGAGTGAAGGCCGACGGCTTTAAGGCTTAACCGCCTATCATCGAAATGCAAATTGCACATAGTGGTGTAATTTTTGTTTTTATGAACTCGGAAAATAGTTTCTGTATTGAACATAAGTAAAAACCTGCTTTCTTAAAAATTTGATAAAAAAAGCAGGCCGGTTTTTCCGGCCTGCTTTTAGGAGTAGCTATTAAATTGTTTTTTCTGTGCTGGCGGCTCATAATCTGTTTCTAAAATAAATGGTTCTGGATTATGGGTCATAAACCGTTGGTGAACCGAGCCGATTAGCGTCTCTCGGCTTGCATACCGAATAGGCTTTAAAGGCTGGGAAGGAATATTGAAAGGCTGATTTAATATAATATTCCAATCGGAATACCGCTTTAGCGTGGTGTGCATAGGGTGATTTCTGGTTTTTAAAAATATCCATTCTCCCATAGGCAGCGTTCGTATTTCGTCCGGTGTCATAAGAGGCCGGGCAATCATTTGAAGGCTTTGATTGCTCCCTTTTCGGCCGCTTCCAGAGCTGGAACCGGTTGACACGCTGCCGGATAAAACCGTTTGATTTCCAAGCGATTTAGACAATTCCTCCGCAGCTGGCGAAAGGGGAGAGAGACCGCCGAAAATAATATTTTGGCAGCACTCCTTGATGGTTTCCGCACCATAACGGCCATAGTTTTCTTCTAACTGGGAAAGGGATTGGATAATAGGAACCTGCAGAATGTTTCTGCTTCTGCCCGCCGAAAACATAGCCTCCGCGTCGGGGAACGCAGGCATCGTTCCATACTCGTCAAGGAAAAAATACATTCTGCGGTCTAATCTGTTTCCATGATGATTGGCAAATTCGATACATTCATCATAGAGTTGCTTAATGATTAACGGAACCAAAAATTGCTTTGACTTATCGGCTTCTGGGAATACAATGAAAACAGCGGATTTTTCCGTACAAAGCTTTTCCGTATCCAGGCCGTTGTCAAAGCACATTAACTGTTCTATTTCCGAATCAATGAAGGACAATAACCGGCTGATCGCCGTCGATATCACAGAGGCCATGCTTTCATCGGGTGCGGCTAAGGCTGCTCCTGCCAGCCATTTCGCTTTGTGTTCCGGTGGAAGCTGCCGCATGAGCTTATGGAAATAGGTTTCCTTATTTTCGCTGTCACTGTCCTTTTCCAGCAGTTCCAAAATGATTTTAAAAACAGAGACGATGTGCCGTTCCTCTTTTGGACAAAACTCTGATACTAGCAGAATTACAGAGGCGATCAACCCCTCTGCGGAATCATAGAAAAAAGCGTTTTGGCCGCCTCCGTCAAAACCCTTGGTATGCACAATAGACCTGGCGGTTATTTTAGCATATTTTTCAGCCCTGGCGAGATATTCCGGCTTTCCGCTTTCTTGATATAAAGCTATGTATTTGTTTACCAGATGGATTAGATTATATTTATCGCTGCACAGGGGAAAACGTAGGTCAAATACATAGGGTGTAAAGCTGTAGCAGTCGCGGGCAATTCCCGCATAGTCCCGAAACACGTCGCCTTTACTGTCTGTACAAACAAAGCTGCAGCCGCAGGCGAGAGTGTATTCGATATTGGGATAAAGGAAAAAGGTGGTTTTTCCTCCCCCGGTGGTACTGATGGCAAGGGTATGGCTGTCGGAACAGTCAAGGCGGCACATGGGAGTCCCCTTTTTCCGTTCAAAGCCTATTACGATTCCAGCGTCCTTTGAATCCGGCAGATTTTTTCCCTGTCTCCACAGGTCAGGAGTAAAGGCTGTAAGAGGGTATGCCTGAGTAATCTCCTTTTTCGTGGCAAAACGGGCCTTTCCGTGTTGCCCGTCGCCAACGGTTTTTGCTTTGATGGAGTTCAAATTTTTTTCCTTAGAAGAAAGAATTACAACAAGAACGAGTAAAGGAACGATAATTGCCAGCATGATATAAAATTGAACCGGCATAAATTCAGCCTCCCATTTTTAGTTTAGGGCCTTGCTGCGGCTCTGATTCTTCAAGACGGGTGGTTCCGTCCTTTTGGAAAATTAGTTTTTGGCCATTTTGAATCGCGTATTTTGGACAAAACCCCTTTTTAAAATCAGGGAACCATTTTTCAACGCAATACTTGTTCAGCTCCATTTGCAGTTTAGGATTGTCTTTCGTAGAATAGCTGGTATTTCTGTCTGTATGCTCATACGATAAGGGAGTTAAGGTCTGTTCTGCAGCGTTTATGCGAAATGTTATTTTTGGAGAGTAAAAGGTTCGGTTTTCATTATGAAACACAGGGGAGATTGTCAGAATGTCCCCTTGTTTTTCGATTGTAAGAGGATCAGCCCCGTCCCGGTGAAACGTCATGCTGTCGTAGGTTCCATGAAGTACAGAACCGCCTAACGCCCAGGCGAGAGCATAGGCCCTGTGAGCATACTCAAAGGCATAATACCGTTCGATGTCATAAGGCTTGAAATCGTGCCTTTCCAGATCGCCGGTAAGCTTAGAGCCTGTCTGAATATGCAATATCCCGGACTGCTCCATAACCGCGCGGGTTTCCTGTCTGTTTCCATATTGTACGTTTGCCATATATACATGGTCTTTTACGCTAAAATTAAGGATTTTAAAATCCTTTGTTCCTTGCAGGACTTCTTTTTCTTTCGGCTTTTCCTGCCGCTGTTCCAGATATTTATTCATAACAGCGTCAAAATCCTCAATCATGTTTCGATAGGTTTCGGAAACATGGTCGAGGATTTTTTCAATGGTTAGATTTTTAGGAAGGTTATTTACTAGGTCATGGTAATGATGGGCTAAATGCTGTTTTCTAACGTCTGTCAGTTCCAAGCCTGCGTGATATTGAAGCATAACGCTTAATGCGTCGGCTTCAAATTCGTTTTGCGCCGTGTTTTTCTGTAATGCGTCGGGGGAATGGCGCAGGATTGCGTGTGATAATTCGTGCAGGCCCGAGGAAAGACGCTGGGTATCGTTGAGTTTATCACTTAATACCAGTTTGTTTTCTCCGCGCAGATAAAAACCGCGTAGGGAAATGGAAGATAAATTTTTAATGGAAACAGAACAGTGCAGCCGGGTTTCAGCGTATTCCTTCATAGCGTCGCAGGCGAGCTTATGATCCATGCTGGCAGCTCCCATAATAAAATTTAGGGTACTGTTCGGGCGGGCAGTTGGTTTGCGAGATATCGTAAACATAGCCGATTTTATATCTTTGGATTACCTCTGATTCAATTTCCCCCGCACGATAGGCTTTTTTCAGTGCTTCATCGGCAACGCTTAACGGAATCCATTTACCGTCATGAATTAAATAAGTGATTTTGACCGGAACTAAAATAGGCAGCTTTTGTGCGTTCTTTTGTACCGACCAGCCCATTTTTTTAAATCCCTGATAACTTGCTGTGAAAGTAGCGTATGGATTATAGCTGTAAATCATCATGGTGTTTCGCAGGCTGTAACGGTAAAACTTTGTTTTGAACGCTAATAGCTCCGCGATTTCCTCCGGGTTGGTTTGAAAGCTCTTTGCGATTTCCAATAATTTATTTTTGTAGTCCCGTAATTTTTCTTCCTGCTCTTTCAGCTAGGCATCTTTATCATAATTTTTCTTCATGGTGTGAAACCTCCCAATCAAAACGGTATCGTGCCAGAATATCACAGCAAAGACGTTGAATTTCCTGCCGCTCATTCTCCGGTAATTCCTGTATCGGGGCGGCGTCGCTGATAGGAAGGACAGAGCTTTTTCAATATTCCTGGGGATATCCTCGTTTTCGCCCAAATAGAGCTTGCCAAGCTGATATTGTGCAAATTGGTTTTGTGCTTCTGCAGCTTTAAAAAAATGCTCAATCGATTTTGGAATATTGTATTCTGAAAAATCTGGATTCGCATATAAGCAGCCCAGGCCATATTCCGCGTCAGTATTTCCGTAGCCTGCAGACCGGTTGAAATACAGCTTTGCGGCTTCCAGATTAACGGCAGTTCCGATTCCAGCCATATTCATTTGTCCCAAGCGATACCACAGCTTATCGTCCCGGCTTTTTTCTTCCAATGACAAAAAGCCCTGATATGCGCATTGATACCACCGCTCGGATTCTTTTAAATCCTGTTCGGTTCCAATTCCATTCTGATACATGCCGCCGAGTTGATACATTGCATAGGCGTTAGGGGATATTTTATCACTGGCGGCCATGAGAAAAAGCGAAAAAGCCTGCTTGTCATTTTGCTCCACCCCTTCGCGCGCCGGTAAAGGCTTCCAAGGGAATATGCGGCAAAAGCGTTTCCCTTTTGTGCTTCGGCTGTCATGCACTGAAAAGCTTTTTCTAAGTCAGGTTCCTGTGTTTTGCTTCCATACAGAAAAAGCCTGGCCTCCTTGGGTGTGTCACTGTAAAGAATATCAATCGATATCGCTGTTTTTAATGGTGTTTATGGTGAGGTCGAAGGTACGGCCAAAGAAAGCGGCGGCCATTTCTTTATTGTCTTGGCTGTCGTATAGGGCTGCCAGCTCATAGGAAGCAAAAATATGGCCGTGTGCGGAGGTAAGCCCCAGCCAGGTATCGGCTTCATCGCCCTGGCCTAAACGGACTAGCTCTTTTCCGTACCGGTATTGCGCTTTTGTATCGCCGTTCATTGCTGCAAGGGCAAGTTCCCGGAATTTTTCGTCGGTTTTCTCCTTCGGAATCTCTAACCGGCACTGAATTGCCGCTTGAATAACAGTATTTTTGACAACGTTAAAGGAAGGTTCCTTTTCAAAACTTCTTTTTTCAGGTTCTTCCAAATAGGTTTTATCAATTTCCTTTTGTGTTTCCTGCCATTTTCAAACAGCTCTGTAAGAACTGGGGAACTATTCAGCAGATCAACGGCGACTTTGTCAACCTGTTGTTTTACTGCGGGTGGCATAAATTTATAAAACATACGGCCTTTTGTGGGTAAGGTATCGCTTAATTTCCGCAGCTTTTCCATAAGCGAAGCAGCATAAGCCGCCCATCGGCGCGTCCCTAACGCTGTTTTGGAGTGCGTCCAGGTGAAGCAGTTCCCGCGCCGTCTGGTTCAGAGTATCCCGGTATTTTGTTTTTTGGGCGTAAACCGGTTTCATTTCTTCCCGAAAGATATCCTTTAGAATTAGGGACAGAGTGAGACGCCGAAAGAAGCGTTTGCAGAAAAATGTTTATACTTTTTCAGAAGTCAATAAGATTTTTGCGAGCAACAACCGCAGGCAGCATTGCCGCCTTTGGCGGAATAGATAGATTTCGGTCAAAACACATTTTTTTCAATTGGTTTCGTTGGAAGGGAGGAAAAGAAATGAAAAAAATAAAATTTTTAAACACAGAGCTTTCCGTCGCTCCTTTATGCCTGGGCACGGTGAACTACGGCAGCGCCATGCCGGAAAAGGAAGCGATTCACCAGCTGAGCAGGTATGTGGAACTGGGAGGGAACTTCATCGATACCGCCCATATCTACGGTGACTGGGAGCCCGGCATGGGGCCGCTGTCGGAAACCGCTATTGGAAAATGGCTCAAGGAGTTTCCGGAAAGGGACCGGCTGGTGATCTCCACCAAGGGGGCCCATCCCCGAATGCAAACGATGCAGATCCCCCGGTGCAGCGACGCGGAAATCGAAGAAGATCTAAACAGCAGCCTGGAGCTGCTGCATACCGATTACGTGGATCTTTATTTTCTCCACCGGGATGACCCCAGGCGCCCGGCGGGAGAAATCGTGGAATTTCTGGAGAAGCAGGTGAAGGCTGGGAAAATCCGCTATTACGGCTGCTCCAACTGGAAGCTTTCCCGGGTGATGGAGGCAAACGCCTACGCAAAGGAGCACGGGCTGCAGGGCTTTGTCTGCAACCAGCTGATGTGGAGCCTGGCGGATGTAAATTTCAGCGGACTGGCGGACCAGTCCTTTGTGCTGATGGACCAGGAAACCTACAGTTATCAGGGGCGTGCCGGGCTGAACGCTATGGCCTATATGTCAGTGGCCAAGGGGTATTTTACCCGCCGGGCGGCGGGTGAGGCTCTGCCGAAAAGCGTGACGGACGTATACGACGGAGAAGCTAACGATCAGATTTTCAGCCTTTTGAAGAAGGCGTGTGGAGACGGTGAGTGTTCTATGATGGACTACGCCCTGCGGTATTTAATGGAGGGGCATCCGTTCCCGTCGGTGCCGATCGCGTCCTTTGACAACGATGAGCAGCTGGCGGCGGGCATGGGCAGCGTGGAGGCTCCCGTTGATCCGCAGGTCATGGAGGCGCTGCGGCGCGTGAAAAAGCTTTCCATGGATTGTTAGCCGGATGGCTGATGATAGAAGAAACGGAAAAAGAGAAAGGAGTATCCCTATGTTGAGAAAAACAATCAGCGTTCTTTTGGCACTGGCGATGGTGTCGGCCCTGACCGCCTGCGCGGGCGGGGACGGTTCCTCTGAAAGCACTCCCGCAGGCGCGGATCCTTCATCCGCGGCGTCTGCCGGCGGCGCCTCCGAGGCGGAGGACAAGACCTATGGAAAGCTGACCATTTCCGGCGTTACCGGAGATCCGGACGCGTTTATCGTGGCGGGCGTGGAAAAGCTCCAGGCCGAGCATCCGGAGATCGAGGTGGAGTATATTCCATGCGATAACAGCACCCGCGAGCAGGTGATCAAAACGGCGATTTCCGCCGGCGATCCTCCCACAATCGGCTATTACTGGGGAACCCGGGTCAATTCCTTCTATGATATCGGCATGAACCTTGACCTGAAGGGCAAAATCAGCGAGGAAATCGTGAGCAATGTGAACGAGGGGATGCTGGAGCCTTGCCTGGGAGAGAACGGCGAGATCTACGCGCTGCCCATGAAGACAGTTTACCACACTACCTTCTACAATAAGACAATGTTTGACGAGTACGGCTTTGAAGAGCCGGAAACCTGGGACGAAATGACCGCAATTTTTGAAACCCTGAAGGCGGATGACATTTTCGGATTTTCCACCAACTCGGCCACTATGCAGGACTGCCTTTACGGCATGACCTACGGCGAGCTGGACGCTAAGGTAGGCGAGGGGACGGCCTACGGCGTTGCCGACGGCACGGTTTCCGTGCTTCCGGGTACTGAGGCCGGCGAAGTGATCCGCGGATGCATCGAGCAGGTACAGGCTTGGTATGAGGCTGGCTACTGGTATCCAGGCGACGGCGGCATTAATGTAACCCAGGATGACGCCAACGCGGCCTTTTCACAGGGCCGGGCCGCCTGCACCTTTATCTACAGCGGCGCGCTGGAGGTTCTGAAAAATTCCTGCGATTTTGAAATCGGCACCTTTATGAAGCCTACCTCTGAGGCAGGGATTACCTCCATTGACAATATCGAGCCCGACGTGTTTTTTATCCCCTCCAACGCCAGCGAGGAGCAGATTAATACGGGCCTGGCCTTCCTTGAGATCATATTGGGCCATGAAATCCAGCAGACGATTGTCGATAGTGGGCAAACCCCTTCGATGACCTCCTATACCTTTGAAAACGTAGATCCTCTGCTTGAGGAGGTTATGGCAGAGCTGGACAGCGGACGGCTGCAGGCCGGCGTCAATCCCTGCCGCACCAGCTCGGAAATGCAGAACTTTATCAAGCAGCAGATCTTCGCGGCGCCTTGCAGTGGAACAATGACCATCGACCAGACGCTGGAGGAAATGGAACGGATCCGTTTGGCGGCAGGTGAGGCTCAGTAATCCTGTTAACGCTCAGCAATTGCAGTTGAGGGCGCCGTGCGCGCCCTCAACCCTTAGCAGGAGCTCCGCCGCCTTTGTGAAGGAAGGGGTAAAACGATGAAGAAGAAATCTGTGGAGCGCAGGTATGTGCTGATCGGCGTGTGCTTTTTGCTGCCCGCTGTCGCCGCGTACCTGGTGTTTATGGCATATCCCCTCTGCCGCACGGCTTATCTTTCATTTTCAAGCTGGAGCGGGTTTGGAGAAGTTGTGCTCAACGGCGTAAAAAATTATCAGGACCTTTTCGCGGACAAAACCTTTTGGTCATCTTTGGGGAACACCTTGTATTTCGCGGTGTTTTCCGGAATCATCAGCGTGGTGCTCGGCGTTTTGACGGCCTGGCTGATCCTTTATATGAGAAAAATGGAGGGGCAGGTATTCCGCACGGTTTTATTCGCGCCGAATATGATCGCGCCTACCATCACCGGCCTGCTGTTCCTGTTTGTCTTTACAGAGGACATCGGCCTGCTCAATAACATTTTGAAGGCGGTAGGCCTGGAGGAATGGACGACCGCCTGGCTGGCCAACATGAACACGGTCAAGCCCACGGTTGTGATCGTGCAGACCTGGCGGCAGTTCGGCCTGACCATGATATTATGCTTTGCCGGGCTGCAGGGAATTTCCAATGAGCTGATTGAATCCGCCCGTCTGGATGGGGCGGGAGACGGCAGGATCTTTACCCGGATTCTGCTGCCGCTGATCAAGCCGCAGATCGAGCTGGCCACCATGTTCACCCTGCTCAACGGCTTGAAAATTTACGACTCCGTGGTATCTCTGACAGGCGGCGGCCCTTCCAGGCAAACGGTAGTGCTGCCCATGTGGATCATTGAGAACGCCTTTACCTATTCTAACTTCGGCTATGCCAGCGCCATGTGTATCGCGTTTATCATTGTGGTGCTGATTTTTAATATCGTGCTGCGCACCGTGTTCCGAGGTGAAAATTATGAGTATTAAAGCAAAGAAGCGCGCCGCCGCGCCAACGCCCTATTCCAAAAGCACCTCGTTAAAAATTATTTCCCGGGTGATCATCATTCTGCTGTCTCTGACGGTTGTGTACCCGCTGATTTTCATCGTGTTGGTTTCCTTTAAAAACAACCAGGAGTTTTACAGCAATATTTTCGGCCTGCCCCAGGTGTGGCGCTTTGAGAATTACGCGGCGGCCTGGGTGGAGGGCAAGATCGGCCTCTACGCCTTTAACAGCATTGTCGTAACGGTTGCTGCGGTCATCGGCTCGGTGCTGTTTACCGCTTTAGGAGGCTATGCTCTTTCTAAAATGCATATCCCGGGCGCTAAGGCCATTATTACCGCGCTGATGACCCTGAACTTCGTGCCCGGTGTGGCGGTCTATATTCCTCTCTATATGCAGATGATCGACATGAAGCTGAGCGGGTCTCTTTGGATGCTGATTTTGCCTTACCTTACCTGGCATATCCCCTTCAGCATTTATATATTTAAAAATTTCTTCGATTCCATCCCCTCGGAGCTGATGGAGGCGGCCCGGGTGGATGGCAGCGGCGAGGTGCGGCTGTTCTTCAAAGTGATTCTGCCCTTGGTGCGGCCCGCCGTCGCTACAGTAATGGTGTTCAATTTCATCGGCACCTGGGGCGAATACATGTGGGCCAGCATCGCCTCCTCGTCCTCCACCAAGATTCAGACGATCCCGGTGGGACTATTGTATTTCCGGGGCGAGTACGGAATTGAGTGGGGGCCCTTTGCCGCGGCCATCACCATCATCGTCGTGCCGCTGATCGCTATTTTCATTTATCTGCAGCGTTACTTTATCCAAGGCCTCACGTCGGGCGCGGTGAAGGGCTGACAGACCGGCCGGGACAAACGGCCGGGACGGTAAAACAGACACGCCCGGCCGCCATTATTTTGTAGGAGGTTTGCTATGTATCTGGCGGGAAGAAGTCATATTATAAAAAACCGGTCGCTGATCGATACCATGCGCATGTTTCATAAAATGGGCTACGGAGGTTTAGAGCTGAGCCTGCAGCACGGTATGGGCACCTGGCTGGATGTAAATTATCTGGATGATTATGTGATCGAAAAGGTCAACGAGGTGAGCCGGGAACTGGATTTTCCGATCACTGCTCTGGCCTGCCATCAAAATTATGTGAACGACGACGATACCTATGAAATTGAAAAGCGTCTTTTAAAAGCGGCGCCCAAATACCATACGGTCTCCAATACAGTAATATTGTCCACCTTTATGCCCTTTGAGATACGGGAGCTGAACGAAAAGGAAGTTTACGCCCAGCTGATCGAACGCACACGGGAGCTTTGCAAAATCGCGGAGGACAGCGGCGTGCGGCTTGCCATCGAGGTGGAGCCCAACCAGCTGATCCATAGCCTGAAAATCTTTTTCCATGTAGCGGAAAAGGTGGGAAGCCCGGCGCTGAAGCTTAATTTCGACGTGGGGCATATTTATCTGAGCGAGGTTGATATCGAAGCCGCCATCGACCGTTCGAAGGATTTCATTGTGTACTCTCACATCGATAATATGTGCATGGGAGAGCACTGCCATAAGCTGCCCTGGGAGGGGGAGATCGACCTGCGGGCGGTGTATCAGAAATTAAAGGATACCTGCTATGACGGGCCGGTTTCCCTGGACATCTATCTTCAGGATTACGAGGCTGCGGCGCCCCAGTGCCTAGACTATATCAACCGGGAGGTCTTTGACCCGATCAACGCCGGTAATAAATAACATAAAGGTGGTAGCTAGAGATGAAAAAAGTTGAAAAAAAGTACCGTTTCGGCCAAATGCATTCCGTAGAGGATTTTTCGAGAATCCTGGGGGCGGATGGGCTTGATTTCCCGGTATCGCAGGACCTGAGCGTTCTGGCCCAGCCCTTTGAGCTGTATGGAAAAACCGTTCCCAACCGGCTGGGAATCCAGCCTCTGGAGGGCTTTGACGGACTGCCCAGCGGCGCGCCGTCAGACCTGATCTTCCGCCGTTACCATCGGTATGCCTCCGGCGGCGCGGGACTGATTTGGTATGAGTCCATCGCGATTTCCGACGACGGCCGGTGCAACCCGCTGCAAATGGTCATCAATGAGGAGACGGTAGGGGAAATTGGCCGGCTCATCCGGGAATCCGACCAGGCCGCGTGGGAATCTATGGGGCATAAGCCTTATAACGTCCTGCAGCTTACCCATTCCGGCAGGCGCTCCAATAATAAAAACTGGGAGCCTACGCCTCTGGCGGTGTGCGAAAACCCTTATATGGATGACCATACCTCCATTGACGGCAGCTGCGGAAAAATTGAGATCGCCACCGATGAAAAAATTGAGGAGATCATCGAGGGCTTTATCCACGGGGCGGAGCTGGCCGCAGAAGCGGGCTTTGACTGCGTGGATGTTAAGGTGTGCCATGAGTATATCCTGCGGGAGCTTCTGAGCGCCTTTACCCGTCCGGGAAAATTCGGCGGCAGCTTTGAAAACCGCACGCGGGCCCTGTTCGATATTATCGACGGCATCCGCAGACGGGTAGGCGGCGGAATAGAAATCTGCGTGCGCCTCAATGCCTATGACTGCGTGCCCTATCCCTATGGCTGGGGAATGGTAAAGAAGGAGGGGGTCATGGAGCCGGATCTAACCGAGCCGGTAAAGCTCTGCAACATGCTGGTGGAAAGAGGCGTGAAGCTGATAAACCTTTCAACAATGATGCCCCGGTACCGGCCTTATGGAACGGGCCTGATGGCGGAGCACGACGACCAGCCGATCACCCCCTATGCGGGCGTGCATGATCTGCTGAAGGCCACCAGGGACATCAAGGCTCAGACGCCGGGCGGTATCTTTATGTGCACCGGCCTGACCTGGCTGGAGCAGTTTGGGGCCAATGTAGGCGCCGGCGGCATCGAGCAAGGATGGTTTGACATTGCGGGCTTCGGCCGCCAGGCCTTTGCCTATCCGGATTTTGCGAAAGATATTTTGTGCGGTAAGGGGATGCAGCGGAATAAATGCTGCCTGACCTGTGATAAATGCTACGACCTGATTCAAATCGGCCATACCACCACCGGATGCGTCCCGCGGGACCAGGAGGTTTATCTGCCGCTGTACCGCAAGTACGTGCAGAAGAAATGAACGGAATTCCGGAGACTTACAGATCCGGCCTTAGGGCTGAAGGATATGCCCTCTGATATGGTATCATCTCGGAAAGAGCTTGAGGAGAACAGGCTTTTTAAGCGGCGCAGGCCCTTCTTTTTTGTGCCGCCTGCCGAGACCGTAAGCTGCTTTCAAAGTCCTTGCGGCCTCCCAAGCCTTTGTGCGAAGGTCCGATTTTGTCCGTATTGGAAGCGAAGGCTGTTTTTCTCTTCAGCAAAGCCTGGGGATTTTTTATTTTACTTAAGGATATAGCGAAAAACGGGAGAGCGCAGCCTTGCGCTCTCCCGTTTTTTAGGCAGGTTATGGCTTGGCAAAGCTGAATTTTTAGCAGAAAGGGGGAGGAGCCTTTCGGGAGCGGGCGGAAGCGTATAAAATTTTTCTTAATTTCTGTAAGATACCAGGGGATGCGGAGGAAGACTTGTGCTATAATGGGAGAGAAGATCAAGCGTTTTGGAGGCCCGCTATGAAGATCAAATATTTTGAGCGCGTTACCAAGGAGGCTTACCTGGCGGATATTATGGAGCTGCTGTCGCTGTGCGACCAGGAATTTATCCCTCCTCTTTCCGCCCGGAGCTCGACGATTCAGAGCAACCTGGGCCCTCAGGGAGGGAAGAGGGAAGGGCCTGTGGCTTATTTTGAGAATATCCAGCATCAGCCGGCGTTTCTGGCGGTTGACGACGGCCGGGTAGTGGGCTTTATGTCCCTAAAGAAAAACTATGTCTGCGAGGAAATTCCGCCCTCCCATTCTCCAAACGTCTATGTCACCACGGTGATCGTCCATCCCCATTACCGCCGCCACGGCATCACCAACGGCTTTTATCACCACCTGTTTAAAAAATTCGGCTGGGGCAATGTGTTTACCCGGACCTGGTCTACTAATCTGTCCCATATCCGGATTTTGTCATCCCTGAAGTTTTACGAGCACTGCCGTCTGGAGGATGACCGGGGCCCGGGAATCGATACCATTTATTATTATCACGGACCGGTGGCGAAAAAAAGCCGGCAGGTGATGAAACAATACCGGCTTACCGGAAACTTTCTGTTTTTACTGCTCCTGGTCGTGCTCACCGCTGCCTTTGTGACGGCCTGGTCCTTGACCGACGGCGGCGTTCTCCATGAGCTTTCCATCGCCTTCGCTACCTCATTGATCGCGTCGGCGCTGTGCCTGCTTTCGGATACCTTACTGAAATATAAGGAATCCCAGAACGACGAGTATATCAATAATTTAAAAAGCTTTGGGATTGAGAACCTGCGGTTCCATAAGGATGAGCTTTTGGAGCTGCTGATCCCCAAATGCCGGAATGAAATCTGGATCACCGGCTACCGGCTGATTATGACAGGAAAAAAGTCCTTTCGCAGAGCGCTCTGCCAGGCCTGCGCCGAGACGAAGGGCCTTAGAGTTCGGGTGCTGGCGGTGCCGCCCTGGAGCAGGACCTACCAGCTGGTATACGGCACAGAGGATGTGTCGGACAATTATATCAAGATTTTTTCCGATCTCTGCAGCTGCGCCGAAAATTACGGGACGAACCTGGAAATCCGGTTCACGGAAAAGCCGATATTCAACGATACCTATAAAATAGACGACCGGTTTATCACGGGGCCGTATCTTCATTGCTTGGATAAAAATAACGGTCGGATCACGGCGAAGGATTTTTTCTCCCTGGATATCAACGACCCGCAAAAAGAGCTTTACGGGCTGATTTATAAGGATTATATGACAGTGTGGGAGGAAAGCCGCGCCAGGCTTAACAACGCACGGTTTCTTTCGCGGGTCCAGGCCCGCGGGACTTCCGATTTGACCGCGGAGGAAAAATGCGAGCTTCTGATCCGGTGCTGCGAGACGATCGGCGGCAAAGAAAAGCAGCCGGAAAGAGACGCTTCCCTGGCTGCGGCGGATTAATTTCATCCGCTTATCTAAAGAAAAGGGGCTGAACCCCCGGATACCGGGCGCTGGTTCCAGAGCAGAAGGCTTTACGGAAGCATACGGAGAAGGGCCGGCGCGGCTGTATTTTCGAAAAAGCAATGGAAAATAATTCATGATGCGGGCAAGCAGCGGAAATCAATGAAAGAAAGGAGGGGGATGGCTTGGCGGCCGGGGCAAAGCAAAAAGCAATCGGTTTTTTTCGGCGGGAGCCTGTGCTGGTAATTTCCTTTGTCTGCGCCGCGGCGTCTATGGCGTTCGTGCCTCCCTCCGAGGCCTATGGCGCATATTTTGATTGGAAGGTTCTGAGCCTTTTGTTCTGCCTGATGGCGGTGGTGGCCGGGCTGCAGGAGTGCAATGTCTTCGCCGTGTTCTGCCAAAGGCTTCTTACGGGACGCAAACGGATGGGGCTTTTGAGCCTGATTTTGGTTCTGCTTCCCTTTTTCGCCTCCATGCTCATTACCAACGACGTGGCCTTGATCACCTTTGTCCCCTTTACCATTGTGGTGCTGTCAATGATCCAGCGGCGGCAGTATCTGATTTATCTCATCGTCCTTCAGACCATCGCCGCCAATTTGGGCAGCATGGCCGCGCCGGTGGGAAATCCCCAGAGCCTGTTCCTTTATGAGAAATTCCATCTGTCCGCCGGAGGCTATTTCAGGCTGATGCTTCCTTTTGTGCTGGCCAGCCTGGTATGCCTGGCCGCCGCCGCTCTGCTGGTGAAAAACGAAACCATCCAGGTGGAATTTTCCGCCCGGAAAACCATAAAGCATCCGAAAAAGCTGTGCCTGTTCTGCGGGCTGTTCGCCCTGTCGCTGCTGGGCGTGTTCCGGGCGCTGCCCTACCCTTGGGCGCTGGGCGCCGTAGTCATAGCTCTTCTTTTGTGGGACCGCCCGCTGTTCGCACGGATCGACTACGGCTTGCTGCTGACCTTTTTGTGCTTTTTTGTGTTCGCCGGGAATATGGGGAATATCGGCGCGGTGCGTGAGTTTTTAAACAGCCTGCTGGAGAGAAGCGCCATGCTGACCAGCCTGCTGGCCAGCCAGGTCATCAGCAATGTTCCGGCGGCGGTGCTGCTTTCCGGTTTTACCCAGGATGGCCAGGGACTGCTGGTGGGAACCAATCTGGGGGGCCTGGGCACGCTGATCGCTTCCCTGGCCAGCCTGATCTCGTTTCGGTATTATCTCCGCCTGGAGGGCGCGAAGCCCCTGCGGTATCTTGGCGTGTTTACCGGCCTGAATCTTGCGGGACTGGCAGTTTTAACTTCCCTGGCTCTGTGCCTGTCCTTGTGGTGATAGAACATACGTCTACCGAGGGCTTTCAGCCTGTAAAGAGGCGGCCTTTAAGGGGAGAGAAGGAAAAAGCGGTTAACCGCTTTTTTGATTTTCCAGCACAGAAAAGCAGCTAAAAATAAGTATAGAATTTAATAATATATACTATAAGTATTAACCGCGGTCTGAACCACCGAACATAACCGCCGGAAACGGCATCCTATAAGATTCAAAAGCAATGCGAAAGAAAAGGAAAGGAAGATGCTTTGTATGACCAAGGTTACTTTGGGAAGAACAGGGATCACCGCCAACAAAAACGGCTTTGGCGCGCTGCCGGTGCAGCGGGTCGGCTTCGACCAGGCGAGGACGATCCTGCGGAAGGCCTATGACAACGGGATCGATTTTTTTGACACCGCCCGAAGCTATTCCGACAGCGAGGAAAAAATCGGTTATTCTCTCAGCGACGTGCGCGGCCGGATCACTATCGCCACCAAAACCCCGTCCACGACGGCGGAGGGCTTTTGGAAGGATCTGGAAACCAGTCTGCGGCTGATGAAAACAGACTATGTGGATATCCTCCAGTTTCACAACCCGGCCTTCTGCCCGAAGCCGGGGGATGGCACCGGGCTGTACGAGGCGATGGAGGAAGCCAGGCGCCAGGGGAAAATCCGGTTTATCGGGCTGACCAACCACCGGTATCATGTGGCGGTTGAGGCCATCCAATCCGGCCTGTACGATACGATACAGTTTCCCTTCTGCTATCTGTCCGGAGAGCAGGAGCTGGAGATCGTCCGGCTGTGCAAGGAAAGAAACCTGGGCTTTATCGCCATGAAGGCCCTCTCCGGCGGGCTGATTACAGATTCCGCCGCCGCTTACGCCTATCTGAACCAGTTTGACAGCGTACTGCCGATTTGGGGGGTCCAGCGGGAGGAGGAGCTGGATGAATTCCTTTCCTACCAGGAAAACGAGCCGGTGCTTACCCAGGAGCGGAAGGATAAGATCGCCAAGGACCGAAAGGAGCTTTCCGGCAATTTCTGCCGGGGCTGCGGCTATTGTATGCCCTGTCCGGCCGGAATCGAAATCAACAACGCCGCCCGAATGTCCCTGATGCTGCGCCGCGCCCCCTCTGCCGCCTGGCTGACGGAGGAATGGCAGGAAAAAATGAAAAAGATTGAAAACTGCATCCATTGCGGCCATTGCGTGCGGCATTGCCCCTATGGCCTGAATACCCCGGAGCTGCTGCGCCGGAATTATGAGGACTATAAAACCTTTTTAAAATAACCGGCCTGTCACCGCGGCGCGTGAATTGCTTTTCGCAGAAGAGGCGGGAAATAAGTTGCGGGCGGCGGTTGAATCTTCCCGGGAAATAGGCTATAATACTATATCAGTAAGGCTTGCCGTTAAAAGCTTGCCGAGAAATTACAGGAAAATAATGAAATACCCGGAGGATAAAATGAAAAAATTATTTCTAATTGTAATGGCCTGTGCCCTTTCTTTCACTGCTTTGACCGGATGCGGCGCCGGCGATGTGGGTGGTCCCGGTTATCAGTCCAGCTCTCAGGCGGCGGAGAACCAAAGCCAGGCGGCGGAAACCTCGTCTCAGGCGAATCTGGATCCTGACGATTATGAAGCCAACCTGGATGGCCTTTGCAAATATTTTGAAGACAAGGGCTTTGTCAACAAGGAAAGCAAAAAGGATATGTACGCCGACGTGATCGGCGCGAAGGCCGGCTATAAATACGAAGCTACCATCAACGGCGGGAACTATATCATCGAGCTGTATGAGTTCGATACCGAGAATCTGGATTCCCACGGCTCCAGTACAGTAAGCGCGGTTAAGGCTGAGGGCCATTATACGATGCTGGATAATCAGATCAACGCTATGCTGTCCGACAACGGCAAGTATATGATGAGCTACGGCGACGTATCTGAGGATGAGGCCAATAAGCAGCGCAAGGAAGAAATCGTTAAGGCTTTTAATGAGTTCCACTAAAAGGGCTCGGGTGAATCTCTGCGGTTCTTTCAATGACTCGCTTTTTTGGGGCGAATACAAAAGCCTGGCACCTAATGGTGCCAGGCTTTTCTGCTGGGAATAGCTTCGGTTAACGGCAAGAAAGCTTATGAGAAAGATAGAAAACAGAAATCCCTTAGCTTATACATATATAATGAAGCAAGCAGCCCCGCAAAGGACAAGACCGGGAGCATAGGCTACGAGCAGAACCGGTGGTTCCCGATGGTGGTAATGGCGGGCCTAGACCAGATCCACTTGTTGGTGGCGGTTTTGGGATTGAAATAGTAGATGGCGCCGCCGGAGGGATCCCAGCCGTTGATAGCGTCCTGGGCGGCCCGTTTGGCGGAATCCGCAACAGGCTCGTTGAATTGACCGTCGTTCAGGCAGGAAAAGGCGCCGGGCTGATAGATTACACCGGCAAGAGTGTCGGGAAAAGAGGGATGCTCAATCCGGTTCAGGATCACCGCGCCTACGGCCACTTGTCCGGTATAAGGCTCGCCCCTGGCCTCGGCGGATATGGTCCGAGCCAGCAGCGCTACGTCGCTGTCACTGAACTGCCCGTTGCCGCCGCCGCTTTGGGCAAGACCCAGGGCTGTCAGGGTTTTGGTGCCGGCGATGCCGTCAGGGTCAAGGCCCTGCTGCTTTTGGAACTGAATCACGGCGTTTTTGGTGCCGCTGCCATAGATGCCGTCTATGCTGCCTGTATACAGGCCCAGCTCCTTCAGCTTGGTTTGAATCTGGCGAACCTCCTCGCCTTGGGAGCCGTATTTGGAAAGAACCTCCTGAGCGGAGTCCTCTGAGGCGTCCTGGGAAGCGAAGGAGGCGAAGGGCTCATAGCCGCTGACCATGACGATAACTAAAATATTTAGAAGAAGAATCACGAAAATACGCCACAGGTATTTTCCAATATCGGTTGCTTTCATGGCAATCCTCCAAAGTTCACATGATTTTGATTAGAACTATTTTGCGCCAAAGCTCAATATCTATACATTGATTTTTCCAAAAGGATGGTGATAAATAGGGCTTTTCCGCCCGACTGTCACAAGATATTGTGAGAAACGCCCAATATTCTTCTGAATCATAAAAAAGAAAGGTTTTTGCCATTTTTTTTGCAAAAAAGTGTTGACAAAGATATCTGTATTTGGTATTATAGTAAAGCCGTCGAGAACGGCAGGGAAAAAATCCTTGCACAGTGAACAATTTTAAACAGCGATGTTTGGAGAAATTCATTAAAAATTGACGGCGGTTCAGGACCTTGAAAATTAAACAACGTGAAGAAGAAAAGAGACCCGTAATTCCTTTAGAAGCGAGTCTGGCGGAGAGCTGGACGAGCGAGGGGAGAGCGTCAGCCCCGGAGAGAAAGAGACGCG
>OHJQ01000432.1_pt1 | contig 31928 bp, 29 predicted proteins | sample 1568601 | NCBI WGS metagenome assembly OHJQ01 (sample SAMEA3879599, study PRJEB24766) | human gut metagenome | biome: human-associated habitat; feature: feces | place: USA | collected 1985/1987 | reverse complement strand
TCCGTCATTTCGCTTTGCGAAATGCCACCTCCCCCGAAGGTGGAGGCTTTGGCAAAGGCGAAAAGTTTGCTGCTTAACGGCAGGCTTCTTCCTGCCGTTGACCGGTGTGGACGAAACTTGCCGGTTCTGCCAAGGGCTCTCCCCTTCGAAAGACTTCCCCCGGCCGGGGGAAGATGTCGCCGGCAGGCGACAAAAAGGGGAACAGCTGTCGCCGCAGGCGACTGAGAGGGTTCGTCCCTGAACGCATCCCTTATAAAACGGGCTGAGGACGATTTTCCAACTATACAAAACACTTTTTTGGTTTCTTTTTCTTAAAAAATCCACCAACAGGAGGGCCATGCATCCTATGTCCAAGCAGCGTTTGCTTTTTATCACCACCGGCGGCACCATTGCCAGTGTACGCACCGACCAGGGGCTGAAACCGGTGCTTTCCAGCCAGGAGCTGCTGGCGCACCTGCCAGGTCTGCAGGAGCTGTGCCAGCCGGAGACCCTGGCTTTGTGCAGCATCGACAGCACCGACCTCGGCCCGGAGCACTGGCTGTCCATGGCCCGTGCCGTACAGGAGAACTATGCCCTGTATGACGGCTTCATCATCTGCCACGGCACCGACACGCTGGCTTACTCCGCAGCGGCGCTGTCCTATCTGATCCAAAACGCCGACAAGCCCATCATCCTCACCGGCGCACAGCAGCCCATCTCCCACGAGATCACCGACGCAAAAAAGAACCTGCGGGACAGCGTGATCTGTGCCCTGGACCCGGGCAGCCGAGGGGTCATGGTGGTATTTGGCGGGCAGGTCATCGCCGGGACCCGGGCCAAAAAGGACAAGACCATCAGCTACGACGCCTTTGCATCGGTCAACTTCCCCACCCTGGCCCAGGTGCAGGGGGATCGTTTGGTGCGGTTTATCCCCTCTCCCTGGCCTGCCGGTCCGGTGGAGTTTGGCCGTGCGCTGAACCCCCGTGTCTTTTTGCTGAAACTGACCCCCGGCCTTGGGCCGGAGCTGATCCCGGAGATCTTCCGCCAGTACGACTGCGTGATCGTGGAGAGCTTTGGCGTGGGCGGCGTGCCCCAGCGCCTGATGGATGCCTTTGCCCAAGGCCTGGGCGACTACGACCAGACCGGCAAGGTGCTGATCCTCACCACCCAGGTGACCTACGAGGGCAGCGACGTGGGCATCTACGAGGTGGGCAAACGTGTGCAGGACCGCTTCCGCTTTTTGGAGGCCCACGACATGACCATCGAGGCCGTTGTGACCAAGATCATGTGGCTGCTGGCCCAGGGCTGCGACAGCTTTGACCAGTTACAGCAGCGCTTCTACCGCCAGGTGAACTTCGACACCTTCTATCACTGAGCGAGGCGGCGCTTTTATCCCCCTTGTATTTTATCGCCAAAAAACTCCGTGCGGACAAAATTCCGCCCGGAGTTTTTCGTTTTCCTGGAGTTTTTCGTTTTTTAGAACTTTCCTATAACGCTATGGAAACATGGGACAGTCTCTGCTAGGATTAGGAAAACAATGCTTCCTCAACACAGCATCATCCTAAAGGAGCATCCCTATGAAAAAAATCCTCGCCGCTTTTGCCGCATTGTCCTTGTGCATGGGCTTCTCTCCTCTGCACATCCATGCAGAATACTCAGAGCAACTCTCCTCGGAAGAAAAAAGCGAGCTTCCCTCTTTTGTTCAAGAGGATGAATCCGCAGAAGACGATCCCCAGGTACAGTTTTACCTTATTGATCTGACCGATGACTGTGTCTGATCCACTGGAAGCGCCAGTCCTAATCGTTCCTTTGCTTCCTGACGGATCAGCTGAAGATTCTCCCAGTCCTCTGTAGTCTCATACAAGTAATATGCCTTGATATAGCAGTCCGCACTGGATGCAGGGTCTTCCAGAAAAAAATAGCACTCCGCCATGATCGCAAAAAATGCCGGGAAATACCGGCAATGTCCATACTGCAAGCTTGCTTTTCTCCCCTCTTCGCATACGGCAATGCTTGCTTTATACTCCTTTTTCCGGCACAGGGTGTGTGCATAGTTTTGCAGCAGCATAGAAAGAAGCTCGCTTTGCTCCAACAGCTCCTGATAGTGGATACGAACATATTCTACCAGCGCACGTTGGATCTTTTGCGTTTGCTCCAGCTGGCCAGAGCGAGAATAGCTGTTGGCAATTTGATTCAGTATCTTGATCTCTTCTACCGTATACAAAAACTGGTCTATACTCTCCAGTGTAAAGCGCGGCACGGTCAGACGCAGGGCGCAGAGCAAACGTTCCCGCTGCTGGTCATAGGTATAGCGCCCGGTACGCCCTCCCAGCAGCGCCTCACTGCGCAGGATAAACTGCCAGGTCAGAGTGTCTTCTGGCTCCGCTATCTCCCGCAGCTTCTCAAGCTTCGCCCAGCCCTCCTGCCAATGTTTTTGTACATGACAGGCAACGATCTCTTTTTCCAGCGTTTCCAAGTCCAGCTCGCTTTTTGTCACCACCGCAAAATAACGGGTATCAGGCAGGCCCAGCCGCTGCAGCAGGGCGTTGAGTATCGTGCGCCGTGGTGCCTGAAAGCCAGTCTCAAGGCGAGAAACCGTTGTTGCATCGCAGATGCCTTCACACAGCTGCTCTTGTGTCAGTTCCAGTTCCTTGCGGCGGCGTTTGATATAGTCCCCCACAAACATCGTTGGCATAAGCTTACCTCCTTGTTCGATTCCGGCTTATTTTTTCATTATAGCATCTTTTACCGGGAAAGTACTTAGCATTCCGTGCAAATTTTTGATACGGCGGGTGATACCAATGCAGATTTATAAACCATCGAATTTCCATCCCATCGTTTCGTTCTGAATTTCACATACTAAGGGGCACGCACAATGCTGGATTTTATTAGTGAATTCATCCGGGTGGTTTTCTGTTCCTATTCGCTGGGGCAGATCACGCTTGCGGAGTTCTTGTGGTTTCACGGCCACGAGCTGGAGCCGTATTATTCCATTGCGTTTCGGGTAGCGCTTGGGCTGTTTCTGCTTTTTGATCTGTGCATCACGGTCTACGGCGCAATGTACAGCCTGCTGTACAAGCCCCAATGGATCGTGAAGCACGCCCATGTAAAGGAAGAGAGCCTGGAGGAGTTCCGCCAGGCGGCAATGAAGCTGTTCAAGGCCGAATATGTGGACCCCATCGAGCTGCAGGCCCGCTTGCAGCGCTACATGGCGGGGACGGTGGCCCTGTTCGTCCTGGGCCTGGCGGTGGTCCTTTTCTGGTATTTTTTCAAGGTATAAGGCCCGCTTGGCTGTATCCCGAACATCCCCCACACAAAGCCATCATAAAGAAACATGAAACCGTACAACACACAGTCCCCCCAGCAAAAAAGGTCCCGGCTCTTCGTTTTGGTTTGCGCCCTTCTGCTTCTCGGCTGCTTGGGCCTCCTCTTTTTTCAAAGCCGGGGGCGCAGGCCGCAAGCGCCGCAGAGCGTGACCCTCCCCTTTGCGATGGGTGAGCAGAAGATCCAGGTGCACCTCCAGCTGCCCGCAGGCTGGCAGGCCGCCAAAGCCCAGCAGAGGCCCGACCCGCTTCTGCTCACCCTCCCCTCTGTCCTCTATATCCTGCAAAACGAGGACGGCGACCTGGTGGGCGCTGTCGGCTGCCAAGCCTATGACCCTGCCGAGGGGGAGAACCCGGCTGCAATCTATGCGAGCGTGCGCATGGGTTCGGTCTACCGTTTTGCGGTGGATGCCGCCACGCAGCCTTTCTGCCAGACGGACACGGGCAGCACCCTCCTGACCCAGGTGCTGTACCAGGACGGCGCCGACGCACCGCAGCAGCAAAACTGGGGCATCTTATCCCACAATTCCGAGCAGGGGGTCTTTGCTGCAATAGAATTGGACGCAGCGCAGGTCAGCCAGGAGCAGGCGGAGTTTTTGGCGCAGGCCCTGCAAGTGAGTGCATGAGCGTTTAGACAAAAAACAGATGCCTCCCCGGCTGGGGAGGCATCTGCTGTTTTTAGGGGTTTTATCAGCTCATGGCTGCGCCGTCCACGCTGAGGACTGCGCCGGTGATATAGCTGGCCATATCGCTGGCCAGGAAGAGGAAGGCGTTGGCCACTTCCTCCGGCTCGCCCATGCGGCGCAGGGGGATGGGGGCACTGATGCGGTCCACCATCTCCTTGGGCAGGGCGGCCACCATATCGGTGCGGGTGACACCGGGGGCCACTGCGTTCACACGGATGCCGTCGGGGCCAAGCTCACGGGCCAGGCTCTTGGTCAGGCCGTTGATGGCCCACTTACTGGTGGGGTAGGCAGCGCCGGCGGCCTGGCCATACAGGCTGACCATGGAGCTGGTGTTCAGGATCACACCGCCGCCCTGTGCCTTCATGATGGGGGCCACGGCACGGCAGGCGTAGAACACCGAGTTGACGTTCAGGTCCATGACCCGGTCAAAGTCGGTGGGGTCGTAGGTGTACAGGCTCTCCCGGGCAGAGACACCGGCGTTGTTCACCAGGATATCGATGCGGCCATACTTTTCATGCAGCTGGGCAAACAGCTCCCGCATGGCGTTGTAATCGTCCAGCTTCGGGGCAAAGCCCTCCACCGGCCAGGCCGGGTCAGCCTCTTTCAGGGAGGCCAGAGCCTTATCCACCGTCTCCTGGCGGGAGCCCAGCAGCACCACCGTTGCGCCGTTGCGCAGGAAGGTCTCTACGATCGAATACCCGATCCCTCGGGTGCCGCCGGTAACAACGGCCACTTTGCCTTTCAGCATATCCATTCTTCCTCCTTGACATATTATACGTTCTTTTTAGGATGTATCTGACAGCCTCCCAGTGCGGCCCCACGGGGGCTTTGTTGCATTTTGGGGTTTTCAGATGCGTCTTAATCACAACTAATGTACATATTCTTTCTACATCTGTCAAGTGTTTTCGAGCATGTTGTTAATTTTTTGCCGATTTCGAGCAAAAAACGCCCCCGCCGGGGCAAAAGCTCCGACGAGGGCGCAGCAGCGTTTTTTGACTTAGTGCAGATCCTTTGTATACAGTGCCCGCACTGCGTTCAGCACAGCCAGCACCGTAACACCCACATCTGCAAAAATGGCGATCCACATCCCGCCGATGCCCGCGGCTCCCAGCACCAGGCAGACCGCCTTGACACCCAGGGCAAAGACGATGTTCTGATGTACGATGTTCAGGGTCCGGCGGGCGATCCGCATAGCCAGCGTGATCTTAGCCGGGTCGTCGTCCATCAGCACCACGTCTGCGGCTTCAATGGCAGCATCCGACCCCAGCGCACCCATTGCAATGCCGATATCTGCACGGGACAGCACCGGCGCATCGTTGATGCCGTCGCCCACAAAGACCAGCCGTCCGGAGGGCGAACGCTCTTCCAGCAGTTTTTCTACCTGGTCCACCTTATCCCCCGGCAGCAGCCCGGCATGGTATTCGTCCAGACCCAGCTGCTGGGCTACTGCAGCCGCCACCGGCTCTGCATCGCCGGTCAGCATCACGGTGCGGCGCACACCGGCCTTTTTCAGCCCGGCAATGGCCTTCTGGCTGGTGGGCTTGACGGTATCCGCAATGCACAGATACCCGGCGTAGCGGCCATCCAGCGCCAGATGCACCACCGTGCCTGCCTGGTTTACAGCGGGGACGGTCAGGCCCAGCTTTTCCATCAGGCGGGCATTGCCTGCGGCAGCGGGGCGGCCATCCAGCTTAGCCTGGATGCCGTGTCCGCCCAGCTCCTCCACATCGGTGATGCGGGCGGCGTCCAGGGGCTGAGCCCAGCTTTCCCGGATGCTCTGGGCGATGGGGTGCTTGGACCAGCTTTCGATCAGGGCAGCCGACTCCAGCAGCTGCTCCCGGGTGATGCCCTCTGCGGGGCAGACCTCGGTCACATGGAAAGCGCCCTGGGTCAGGGTACCGGTCTTATCAAAGACCACGATCTCCGCCTTGGACAGCTCCTCCAGATAGGTGGAACCCTTGACCAGGATGCCGCGGGCACTGGCACCGCCGATGCCGCCAAAGAAGCTGAGGGGGACCGAGATGACCAAGGCACAGGGGCAGGAGATGACCAGGAAGGTCAGCGCCCGGTAGATCCAATCTCCCAGCTGTGCAGGCTGACCCAGCAGCATCAGCACCACCGGGGGTAGCACCGCCAGCGCCAGCGCAGCATAGCAGACTGCCGGCGTATACACCCGGGCAAACCGAGCAATAAAATTCTCCGCCCGGGCTTTTTTCATGCTGGAATTCTCCACCAGATCCAGGATCTTCGCCACGGTGGATTCGCCATAGGGCTTGGTGGTGCGCACCCGCAGCAGACCGGTCATATTGACGCAGCCGCTGATCACGTTGGCGCCGGGCTCCACATCCCGGGGCAGGCTCTCGCCGGTAAGGGCGGCGGTGTTCAGCGCCGACGTGCCCTCCAGCACCACGCCATCCAGGGGCACCCGCTCGCCGGGCTGCACCTGGATCTCAGCGCCCACCGGCACCTCCTCCGGGTCCACCTGGGCAACGGTGCCGTCCGGCTGGCAGAGGTTGGCGTAATCCGGGCGGATATCCATCAGCGCAGCGATGCTGCGGCGGCTCTTGCCCACTGCCACCGACTGGAACAGCTCGCCCACCTGGTAGAACAGCATGACGGCACAAGCCTCTGCATATTCTCCCAGCAGGAATGCGCCCACTGTAGCCACCGCCATCAGGAAGCACTCGTCAAAGGGCTGGCGGTTGCGCACACCGATGACCGCCTTGCGCAGCACATCCCAGCCCACCACAAAATAGGGCACCAGATAAACCACCAGCCGGACGGCATCGGGCAGCGGCGGCAGAAATGCCGCTGCGATCACCAGCGCCAGGGCGATCAGAATACGGCGCAGGTTCTTTTTTTGTTTCTTGTTCATGGCAGGCTCTCCTCCCTGTTCAAAAGGGCCGTACAGTTTTTCCCCGATTTTTCCACAAAGTTTTTCTTCCAGAAAAAGACTTTTTTCCGTTTTATTTTTGGGTTTTTCACATCCACAGTGGAAAACACCGTGGAAAATGTTGAAAACTCATGGATTTTGAGCGCAAAACAGCCCCGTTTCTGTTGCAAAAACGGGGCCGTCTGCTCGAATCTGCTCAGATCCCGAAGATCTCGCAGTCGTCCTCCACCTTTTTGCAGGCGGCCAGCACATTCTGCATCGTGGCGTGGGGGTCAACGCCCTCCGCAAACTCCACATTCATCTTCTGGGTCATAAAGCTGACCGTTGCGTTTGCCACACCGGACACACCGGCGGCAGCCTGTTCCATCTTGGCAGCGCAGTTGGCGCAGTCCACTTCGATCTTATAGGTCTTTTTCATAATAAGAGTCCAGCCTTTCTGTTTTTTATGACGGCAGCGGGGCTGCCGGTCATTCCTCTACGTGTTCCATCCCCATTGAAAGGATGCTGCGCACATGGTCATCGTCCAGCGCGTAGTATACGGTCTTGCCTTCCCGGCGGAAACGCACCAGCTTGGAGTCCTTCAGCACCCGGAGCTGATGGCTGACCGCCGACTGGCTCATCTGCACTGCGGCGGCGATATCCTGCACACAAAGTTCGGTGTCGTGCAAAGCATAGAGGATCTTGATCCGGGATGAGTCTCCAAAGACCCGGAACAGATCCGCCAAAGCGTACAGCACCTCATCCTCCGGCACAGTCCCCTCCGGTGCGGGGGGCAGATGCTCCTGCTGCATAAAGGTCCCTCCTTTTTGTTGCGATGAACATATGCTCAACTGTTCATGTGTTCAGGATACCACGGTGTCCCCGCCCTGTCAAGAGTTTTTCATAAAAAAATATTTTTCTTGATAAAACGCCATAAGTTTGCATTTTGGCAGTCTGTGTTCCCCGCCCTCTGCGCCGGCCTGCGCACCATTGCCCATGCTCCCTCCCCAGCGGTTCCGTCCGCCAGATCTTCTCAATTTTCCGGCCTTTCTTTGAAAAAATCATCGAAACCAGGTGCGCAAATGCAAAAAATGTGGTATCCTAAGAAATAGTTCAAATATTTTATCGTCGGACCAGGCGGCCCGGCAATGAGGGAGGAAAAACAAATGTTGGAAGTTGGCATCAAGGGCCTGGAACAGCAGGCCGTTAGCGCTGAAAATACCGCTTTGGCCCTGGGCAGCGGCACGCTGGAGGTCTTTGCGACCCCGGCGCTGGTGGCTCTGGCCGAAAAGACCTGCTGGCAGAGCGTTGCGCCCCACCTGGAGGAGGGCTGCAGCACCGTCGGCACCCGGATGGAGCTGGACCACAGCGCCCCCACCCCGCTGGGCATGACCGTGATCTGCGAAAGCGAGCTGGTGGAAGTGGACGGCCGTCGCCTGGTGTTCCAGGTGCGTATGCGGGACGAGACCGGCCCGGTGGGGTGCGGCGTCCACCAGCGGTTCATCATCCAGAACGAAAAGTTCATGAAAAAGGCGCAGGCCAAAAAGCAGGGTCAGTCCTGCTGATCTTTGTCCCGCGGCGGCAGATGCAGCGGCGGCGGCCCGTCCTGCAGCAGTGCCTGCTCGGCACGGGCCTGGGCATCCTGTAATAAACGGATGGCCTGCTCGCTGGCGCGGAACATCTCAAAATATAGTGCTTTATAATCCGGCGCAGCCCACACCCCCTTTGCTATCCTGGTGGTAGTGTAGTCTGCCCCGCCGGACACTGAAAAAACCGAAGTGTAAGAGGAATCGCAAAACCATGAAAAAACACAACCTGTCCTGGGTGGCTGCCCTGCTGGTGTTTGGCCTGCTGGCCATGTGCACTGCTGCCACCCCCGGCAAGATCGCCGATCCTGCCAACTATACCTGCGCCGTATACAGCACGATGCTCAGCCTGCTGCCCCCGGTGATCGCCATCGTACTGGCGCTGATCACCAAAGAGGTCTACACCTCGCTGCTGGTGGGCATTGCATCCGGCGCACTGCTGTACGCCAACGGCAACCTGGAGCTGGCGGTAAACACCCTGTTCTTCCACACCGAGGGGGGCATGGTGTACAAGCTGGCCGACCCCTCCAATGTAGGCATCCTGGTATTTCTGGTGATGCTGGGCATCCTGGTGGCACTGATGAACAAAGCCGGCGGCAGCGCCGCCTTTGGGCGGTGGGCCTCCAGCCACATCCACACCCGGGCCGGGGCGCAGCTGGCCACCCTGATGCTGGGCGTGCTGATCTTTGTGGACGACTATTTCAACTGCCTGACCGTGGGCTCGGTGATGCGCCCGGTGACTGACCGGCAGAATGTTTCCCGGGCAAAGCTGGCCTATCTCATCGACTCCACCGCTGCGCCCATCTGCATCATTGCACCGGTGTCCAGCTGGGCCGCTGCGGTGACCTCCTCTGTGCCGGAAGGCTCCGGCATCAACGGCTTTACCATGTTCCTGCGCACCATCCCTTATAACTATTATGCCATTCTGACCATGGTGATGAGCCTGTTTTTGATCTTTACCGCTACCGACTACGGCCCCATGCGCACCCATGAGGACAATGCCCGGGCGGGCGATCTGTTTACCACGCCGGAGCGTCCCTTTGGCAACGACGTGGACACCGACACCGAGATCCGCGGCCATGTGATCGACCTGGTGGCCCCGGTGCTGGTGCTGATCGCCGCCTGCGTATTCAGCATGGTATACACCGGCGGTTTCTTTGACGGGGTGGACTTTATCTCCGCCTTTGCCGGGTGCAACGCCTCCATGAGCCTGGTGATGGGCAGCAGCATCGCGCTGATGTTCACCTTTGTATTCTACCAGGTGCGGGGCGTGATGAGCTTTGAGGACTTTGCCGCCTGCATCCCGGAAGGCTTCAAAGCCATGGTCAGCCCCATGCTGATTTTGACCCTGGCCTGGACCTTGTCCGGCATGACCAGCCTGCTGGGCGCCAAGTATTTTGTGGCCGACCTGCTGAACGGCAACGCCGCTGCGCTGCAGTACCTGCTGCCGGGTCTGATCTTCCTGGTGGCGGTGTTCCTGGCTTTTGCCACCGGCACCTCCTGGGGCACCTTCTCCATCCTGGTGCCCATCGTCTGCCACGCCTTCCCCCAAGGGGAGATGCTGGTGGTCTCCATCGCCGCCTGCCTGTCCGGCGCAGTGTGCGGCGACCACTGCTCCCCCATCTCGGACACCACCATCATGGCCTCTGCAGGCGCCCATTGCAGCCATGTGAACCATGTAGCCACCCAGCTGCCCTATGCAGCCACGACGGCGGTGGTATCCGCCGCAGGATATCTGCTTACCGGCCTGATCCATGCTGTGCTGGGCCAGCGGGCCAACCTGATCACCTCCCTGGTGCTGCTGGGTGTGACCTTGGTGCTGGAGCTGGCAGTGCTGAGCGCCCTGCGGGCCTACCTGAACAAGCGCAGCCGCGCCAGCTGATCCCCGGCGCCTGGCGCTGCCATATCACCCTGTTTTCGGCGGCAGTGCTGCGGCACGCCCCGACACGAACAAAAGGAGAGAGCATCGACTATGTTGGAACAAGCCTTCAATGAGGTGTATACCAAATTCAAGCTGCATTTTTATCAGAACGTATTCCAGCGTTTTGCCACCCGTGAGGCAACCCTGACCACCGTGGAATCCTTCTGTATGGAGGGCATCGTGGCTATGGGGGAACCCACCATTGCGGAGTTCTCCCACCTGATGCGCATCTCCACCCCCAACGCAGCCTATAAGATCGGCAGCCTGGTCAAGAAGGGCTATGTAGAAAAGATCCAGTCCACCACCGATCGGCGGGAGTACTATCTGCGCCCCACACAGAAATACCTGGACTACTACAACATCAGCTATTCGTACCTGCATACCGTGATCGAGCGGGCGCGCCAGCGATTCAGCCCGGAGGACTGCGCCAAGCTGGAAGAGATGCTGACCGTTGTGAGCAACGAGCTGATGCCGGAGCTGGAACTGCCCCGCCGCGCAGCCCAAAAAACCGCCGGGTGTGACATAGTCACGGAAAAAAACGAGCAGGTCTGATAGAATAGAGCCATCACAGAACAAACACCCCGAACTCTAAGGAGGATTTTGAATATGAAGGCGAATTTCTACATCTGCCCCACCTGCGGCAACCTGGTCTACACTGTCCACAACGCTGGCGTTCCCCTGCTGTGCTGCGGCCAGAAGATGCAGAAGCTGGAGCCCAACACCGTGGAAGCCAGCGGCGAGAAGCACCTGCCGGTGGCTGCGCTGGAGGGTGACACCCTGCATGTGAGCGTTGGCTCTGTGGAGCACCCCATGGTGGCAGAGCACATGATCCAGTGGATCTTTGTGGAGACCGAGCAGGGCGGCCAGATCCGTTACCTGCAGGCCGGCCAGGCCCCCAAGGCAGACTTTGTGCTGGGCGGCGAGAAGCCGGTGGCCGTGTACGCCTACTGCAATCTCCACGGCCTGTGGATGACCGCACTGTAAAATTACAGGACCATTGCCCCCGGGGTCAGCCCCGGGGGCTTTTTTTAAGTCAACAAACAGACCCGCCTGTTTTTTGCCCCTGCTTATGACCGACCTTATCAACCAGACTATGCTATTATAAACAACCAGCCGCCCAGCATGACCATAACGGTCAACTGCCGGGCGGCTGTTGCTGTACTTATAGCTATACTTACGCCAGATGGAGTTTCTCTTTCAGCACATCCTGAAGGACGCCGGAAAAGTTGATATGTGCCGATTCGGCGGCATCGTTGAGCCAGCCGGGAATGGAAAAGGTTTTCTTTACGGGCCTGTACCGCTTTTCGTACTCTTCCATATGATGAAGCCGATTGAACAGCAAACTTAAAATTTGCAACCGGAAAACCCAAAACTTCTTTATGCCACGTGAAATTTCCGGCTTTTTCTTTGGATGGATCTCCAGCGAAAACTACGCCATACGCCAATTTTACTCCAATCGATGTATGATTCTGTGCAGAGCAAAAAGAGCGTTGTTCTAGTTTTGGTGTAAGAATCGGGCGTGTGGTGGATGGGTGTAGACCTGCAAAGGGCTGCATCAAAAAGCGGATTTATGAATCTGCAAACGGACAGCCGGAACTTTCCCCGCAAAAGAAGCAACTGTGAAGAATATGGAGGTTTCCGCACTTCCATCACAAAAAGACAACTTCCTGTCACAAAACCACTTTGGGAAAAGCAACTGCCCATGATAGAATAATAGCAATACAATAATAAGGAGTTTTCTTTATGGCAGCTACTTCTCAAAAGCGCTCCGGCACCACCGACCTTACGGTGGGCAAGCCGCTGTTCCAGATCTTGCGGTTTGCTTTGCCGCTGGTGCTGGGCACCTTATTTCAGCAGCTGTACAGCTTTGCGGATACCGTCATCGTAGGGCGGTGTCTGGGTACCGATGCGCTGGGCGCAGTGGGCACCACCTACTCCCTCAATTTTCTCATTCTGGGCTTTGTGCAGGGAGCCTGTGTGGGCTTTGGTATCCCGGCGGCAGAGACCTTTGGTGCAAAGGATAAGGACGGACTGCAAAAATACCTGCTGAATGGTGCGCTGCTCTGTCTGGTGCTGAGCGTGGTGTTCACCGTGCTTACCACCCTGATGGCGGGGCCGTTGCTCCGGCTCATCCATACGCCGGAGGAGCTGTACGCCGATGCCGTGCTCTACATCCGGCTCATTTTTCTGGGCATCCCGGCTACGGTGCTGTATAATTACGCTTCCAGCGTGCTGCGGGCACTGGGGGATTCCCGGCACCCGTTTTATTTCCTGCTGGTCGCCAGCGTGGTAAACATTCTGCTGGACTACCTCTTCATCGTGCCGCTGGGCATGGGGGTGGACGGCGCCGCTGTTGCCACCGTGCTCAGCCAGCTGCTCAGCGGCGGACTGTGCGCTTACTGGTTCTTTGCCCGCACGGCAAAGCAGGAGGCGCTTTCCTTCCGGCAGCCGCACACCCTGCTTTCCGCAGGGCACTGCAAGCGGCTGGCCTACATCGGCCTTCCCATGGGGTTTGAGTATTCCGTCTCGGCCATCGGCGCAGTCATCATGCAGGACGCCATCAACCTGCTGGGCAGCACCGCTGTGGCAGCCCAGACCGCCGGTGAAAAGATCCGCCAGATGTTCACCCTGCCCATGGAGAGCGTGGGTATGGCCATGGCTACCTATGTGGGGCAGAACCACGGCGCACACCGCACCGACCGCATCCGGCAGGGCATCAAGGACGGCTGCATGGTGCAGCTGCTCTACTGCGCTGTGGCATGGGGCGTGATCTTTTTCATCAAGCCTTACGCTGTGGAGCTGGTGCTGGGCGATGCCGACCCCGCCGTCGCGGCGGGCGCCATCCAGTACCTCAGCGTCATGAGTATGCTGTTCTGCTTCCACGGCCTGCTGATGATCTTCCGCAACACCTTACAGGGGCTTGGCTACAGCGTGCTGGCCATTGTTTCCGGCGTAGGCGAGTTGATCGGCCGCAGCCTTGGCGGCGTGCTGGCGGTAAAGACCAGCCTTGGCTATCTGGGCATCTGTCTTTCCAACCCCTTTGCATGGGCGTTGGCAATGTTCTACTGCCTGTTCATGGTCTGCCGCATCCTGCGGCGGGAGAAACAGACAGAAACCTGAACCTTATAAAAAACACGAAGACCCGTGGAGGATAGCCCCACGGGTCTTCATATTTCTGAACAAGAATTATGGAAGAAAGAGAATGGCTTATTTAGTCCTCTGCCATACCGATGAGGTCGAACTTTTCGGTGGAGATGGTCACCGTGAAGTCCTTCTTGGCAGGCTTTGCGAACTTGACCCAGATGGTGCGGTCGGACAGGTTATAGTACCAGCCGGACTCTGCGGCCTCCCAGCCGTCGCAGACGATGTACTGGGGAAGCTGCTGCCCATCCACGCTGGCCCAGAGCGCACCCTTTTTCTTGCTGACCAGCTTCAGGGTCATGCGCTCCACGGGGGATTCGTAGCTACCCTCGGTGGCAAAGCGGATGTCGGTACGGTCGCCGGCCTTGACGGTGATGGTGGTCTTGGCGTAAACACCGTTTTTGTAGTCCTCGGTGTGGCCGTCATCATCGTACAGCACAAAGCTGGTATCGGTCTCGGCAGCGACCAGCAGGTCGATCTGGCGCATGGTGTCCTTGAGGATGTGCTTGACGTCCTCGGTGGTCACCACAACGGCAGAGCCGCGCAGGAACATGGGGATGCTTGCCAGCGTGACCGGGACCTCGATGGTCTGGCCGCCCTTGTATGCGCGCAGGTCATCGTTCATATCGTACCAGGTGCAGCCTGCGGGCAGGTAGATGGTGCGGGTAGTTGCGCCCTTTTCCACCACGTTCGCCACCAGAATACTCTTGCCGAACATAAAGGTCAGGTTCTTGTCGGTGTAGCACTTGGGGTCGTCCGGGAACTCCAGGAACAGCGGACGCCATGCCGGCATACCGTTCTGGTTGGACTCGTACATCAGGGAGTACAACGTGGGCAGCAGACGGTAGCGCAGCTGGTAGGCTGCACGGATGTAGGGCAGGTTCTCCTCGTACATCCACGGCTGGGTAACGGTGTTATCGTTGTTGGCGGAGTTCAGGCAGAAGCGCGGCTGGAAGATGCCGTTCTGCAGCCAGCGGAGCAGCAGTTCTGCTTCGGGTGCGGGGCCAGCAAAGCCGCCGATATCGCAGCCCATGTTGGAGCAGCCGGACAGACCCATGCCCAGAATGGTGGCAATGTTGAACTTGACGGTGCGCCAGTCGGTCAGGTTATCGCCGCCCCATACCTGTGCGTAGCGCTGGATACCGGCGTAGCCTGCACGGTTGATGATGTAGGGGCGCTCGCCGGGGTACACATCTGCCAGCGCCTGCTTGGCGGTGTAGGCCATCAGGTTGGAGTGCAGGATCTTCAGCTCTGCCATGGTGCCCTTTTTGCCCTCAAAGTCGCACTGAGCGTCCCGGTCCTCCACGCCGTCCATCTCGCAGTTGTCGTTCCAGACGGTCTTGGTGCCCTTTTTGAGGATGTTCTCCTCCAGCAGCTGCTTCCAGGTGTTGCGGCCGCGCGGGCCGGTGAAGTCGAAGAAGCGTCCCTCGCCGCCCCACCAGCGGCCATAGTACGGTGCCTTGCCGTCCGGGGTCTTGATAAAGACATCGTTCTTTTCAAACAGGTCGATGTAGGGGTGGTGCTTCAGGATGCCGGGCTTCAGGTTGGGGATCACGTTGATGCCCCGGGCGTTCATGTTCTCAAAGAACTTTTCCGGCTCCGGGAAACGCTTATAGTTCCAGTTGAACACATAGCGCAGTTTGTCCTTTTCGCCGCTGGAATAGCCGGAGGCCAGCCAGAAGTTGTCGATGAGGATGCCCTCTTTTTCGTGCTTGTCGATGACCTTGTAGATCTCCTCGTCGCAGTTCTTTTCCAGCTCGGCGTAGTACATGGTGGAAGCGCAGTATCCCAGAGACTGCTTGGTGGGCAGGGCGCTGCGGCCGGTCAGCAGGGTGTACTCGTTCAGGATCTCGGGCAGGGTCTCACCGGCCAGCAGGAACAGGTCGATGTCGCCGCCGTCGGTCTGGTAGTAGCAGTAGCGCTCCCAGTAGCCGGACAGCTCCTCGCCAAGGTCGAACACGCAGTCGTAGGAGTTGTGGTAGAACAGGCCGACAGGGCGCAGGTCGTTCTCATTCACCCGGATGTAGAAGGGAATGTGCTTGTACATCGGGTCGCCGGTCTCGGGGTCGTGGCCGATGGCATCCTTGGGGGACATCCGCAGGCGGCGGCCCTTTTTATCCAGATGACCGGTCTTTTCGCCAAAGCCGTAGAAGTGGTCATAGTCCCGATCCACCTTGGAGAAGTGGCTCAGACGGCCGATCTGATCCTTCTCAAAGGCGCGCTCCCGCAGATCCTGATAGATCAGCTTGCCGGACTTATCGAACAACTCAAAGTGGAAGGGCTTTTTGAACAGCTTCAAAGTCAGGTGCGCAGTCTCAAAGGTCAGCGCCTTATCGTCCTCGGCGCAGGGGACGTCTAGTGCGGTGATGCGGGTGCGCTCGTCCTTGAGCAGGGTGTCCATCCGGTCCTCCCACGCGGTGGTCACCAGCGTGTAGGACTCTTCCTCCATGGGGGTACCCTTATCGAAGTGTACCCGGATGCGGATGATATCGTCTGTCATGAAAACCAGCTTCACATCGGCGGCATCGCCGTGGATGAGGTAGCCGTTTTCGGTCTTTTCAAAGGATTCAAAACTACGCAGCAGCATAAGAGGTTCCTCCGTACAGTGTTACATACCGATCAGGTCGAACTGCTCGAACGAAACGGTCAGCTCGTGATCCTTGGCGGGGTTTGCGTACTTGACCTCGACAGCCTTTTTGCTCTGGCTGTAATACCAGCCCTCGGCAGCGGCGTCGAACTTGCGGCGGTTGAGGAAGTGCTCGATCTTGCGGCCATCCAGCGTGACCCAGAAGGGGCTCTTTTCCTTGGCGATCATCTCCACCTTGATGGTCTCAACGGTGTCCTTGTAGCTGCCCTCGGAGGCAAAGTTCATGGTCACCCGCTCGCCTGCGGTGGTGGTGATGGTGGTCTTGCGGTACACGCCGCTCTTGAAATCGTTGGTGATGCCGTCGTCATCGTACAGGGTCGTGGTGGTGGTGCCCTTGGGTGCCACGATGAGGTGCAGGGCGGTGGTGTGGTCGCCCTCCATGGTCATCAGCTGGTTGTCTGCCATGGCGATGACTGCGCCCTCGCGGACGAACATGGGGATGGTAGCCATGGTGACCGGCACCTCGATGGTCTGGCCGCCCTCGTAGCAGCGGAACTTATCGTTCCAGTCGTACCACTTGCAGCCTGCGGGCAGGTAGACGGTGCGGGTCTTGGCACCCTCTTCCAGAACGTTGGCCACCAGAATATCCCGGCCGAACAGGAACTCGAAGCTTTCTTCCCAGACCTTGGGGTCGTTCTGGAAGTCGTAGACCAGAGCGCGCATGATGGGCGCACCGGTCTGGCTGGCCTCGTACTCGGCGCTGTAAAGATAGGGGGTAAAGCGGTAACGCAGCAGGATGGCGTCCCGGATGGTATCCGCAGACTCCCGGAACATCCACGGCTCGGTGACGGTGTTATCGTTGGAGGCGGAGTGGATGGAGAAGCGAGCCTGGAAGATGCCGTTCTGCACCCAGCGCACGAACAGCTCCTCGGTGGGTGCGGGGCCGGCAAAGCCGCCGATGTCCGCGCCCTCGTTGGGCTGGCCGGACAGACCCATGCCGGTGATGATGGGGATATTGTACTTCAGGCTCTTCCAGCTGGTGTAGTTGTCGCCGCACCAGGTCTGGGCGTAGCGCTGGATACCGGCGCTGCCGCTGCGGCAGACCATGTAGGGGCGTGCCTTGGCGTTGTGTTCCACCACGGCATCGGCACCCACCTTGCACATCAGGGTGCTCATAAGGGGCTTCAGCTGGCCGATGGTGCCGCCCTTGCCGTCAAAATCGCAGGTGCAGTCCTTGTCCATCAGGCTGTCGTACTCGCAGTTGTCGTTCCAGACGGAATCGGTTCCCACAGCGATGATGGACTCGGTGAGGTACTTTTTCCAAGCTGCACGGCCTTCGGGCTTGGTGAAGTCCCAGAATGCGCCGTCGCCGCCCCACCATTTGCCGACACCGTAGGTCTCGGGGTTCTTGCTGTCCTTCACAAAGACGCCGTCCTGCTCAAACTCGTCAAAGCGGGGGTGGCACAGCAGGATGCCGGGCTTGACGTTGGGCACGTTCTGGGCGTGCTTTTCGTTCATGGCGTGGAAGTAGGCGCTGGGGTCCTTGAAGCGTTCGGTGTTCCATGTAAAGACGCAGCGCTTGTTGTTCTGGCTGGTATAGCCGCTGGACAGGTGGAAGCCGTCAATGGGGAAGCCCTCTTCCTTGATGGTGTCGATAAAGCCCAGCACAGCGTCATCGCTGTCCTTTTCCAGCTCGGGGTAGTACATGCTGGAGCCCTGATAGCCCAGCGCACGCTTGGGCAGCAGTGCCGGACGGCCGGTCAGCAGGGTGTAGTTGTCCACGATGCGGGCAATGGTGTCGCCGCCGATCAGGAAGCAGTCCAGATCGCCGCCGTCTGCCTGAAAATAGGTGTAGCGGGGCCAGTAGTTGCTCTTTTCGCAGCCCATGTTGAACACGGACTCGTAGAAGTTGTGGTAGAACACGCCCACAGCCTTGTGGGTGTCACGGTCCAGACGGATGTAGAAGGGGATGTGCTTGTAGAGGGTATCCATCTTCTCGGCATCGTAGCCCATGGCATCGGTGGCGCGCTCCCGCTGGAAAGTCTTGTTCTTATCCAGCAGGCCGGTCTTTTCACCAAAGCCGTAGAAGCAGTCGTCCTCCTTCATCCGGCTGTAAGCCACCACGCGGTTGTTGGAATCCTTGACGAAGGGGTTGCCGGGCAGGGTGCTGTACAGCTCGGAGCCATCGGCAGCCAGCAGCTTGAAGTTGATGGGGTCTTTGTCCACCACCAGCGTCACCTTGCCGGTGGCAAAGGTGAGGGTGCTGTCATCCTCGGTGAGCTCGGCGGCAAAGGGCACCACACGGGTGCGCTCACCCTTGAACAGTTCGTCCATCCGATCCTCCCATGCGGTGGTCATCAGGACGTAGGACTCCTCTGCCAGTTCATGGTCAAAGCTTGCGCGGATGCGGACGATCTCATCGGTCACAAAGCAGACCTTGATATCAGCGTTATCGGTATGCAGCAGGAAAGCGCCGTCCTTGCGCTCCATGCTGGTAAAACGGGAGCAGATCTCCATGGTTTTTACTCCTCTCAGTTGATTTTTGATAAAAAGTGCCCCCATTCCCCCTCAGATGCCGGATATCTTCAGAGAAATGGGGGCAACGTTTTCGTTGCTTTACCCGGAACAGTCAGGGCTTAGAACGTCCAGCCAAGGCTGGGCACCAGACCGCACAGGTACGGGACACACAGCGAGATGGCCGGGATGAAGGTGACAAGGAACAGTGCCACGACCATGGCGGCGAACAGCGGCACAATATACTTGGTAACGCCTTCGATCTTGACCTTGCCAACACCGCAGCCCACAAACAGGCAGGAACCGACCGGCGGGGTGACCGAGCCGATGCCCAGGTTCATGATGAGCATGATGCCGAACTGCACATCGCTCATGCCGATGCTGCGGGTGATGGGCAGGAAGATGGGGGTGAAGATCAGAACCGCCGGGGTCAGATCCAGGAACATACCCATGACCAGCAGGAACACGTTCATGACCAGCAGGATGACGTAGCGGTTGCTGGAAATGCTCATCAACGCGTTGCTGATAGCGGCAGGGATGCCGGAGTAGCTCATGACGTAGGACATGATGGAGGAAGCGGCGATCAGGAACAGGATGGTAGCGCTGCTCTCCATGGTGTCTGCCAGCAGATTGTAGAAACTCTTGAAGGTCATCTCCTTATACAGGATGGACAGCAGGCCGCAGTACAGGCAAAGCACCACACCGGCCTCGGTAGCGGTGAAGAAGCCTGCCAGAATGCCGCCCATGACAATGATGACGGCCAGCAGAGAGGGCACTGCATCAATGATGATCTTGACGGCGGGGTCGGGGTCCTTGACGTCGGAGGCCTTATAGCCCTTCTTGACGGCGATGAACACAGCCAGACCAGCCACGCACAGACCCATCAGGATGCCGGGCAGGTAGCCGCCCATGAACAGAGCAGCCACAGAAACGCCGCCGGCGGTGATGGAGTAAAGGATCAGCGGGCCGGACGGGGGGATCAGGATGCCGGTGGGGGCAGAGCAGATGTTGACGGCTGCGGAGTAGTTGGGGTCATAGCCTTCATCCAGCTCCAGCGGTGCCATGATGGAACCCATGGCAGAAGTAGCTGCCACGGAGGAACCGGAAACGGCACCGAAGAACATATTAGCCAGAACGTTGGTGGCAGCCAGATAGCCGGGCATCTTGCCCACAGCCAGACGTGCCAGACGGACAAGGCGCTTTGCAATGCCGCCCTTGTTCATGATGTTGCCGCCCAGAGAGAAGAAGGGCAGCGCCAGCAGAGAGAAGGAGTCAATGCCCGAGAAGCAGCGCTGTGCGGCGGTCAGGGCAAAAATTGCGGGATCCATGCTGAACAGTGCCGTGAAGATGGATGCAATGCCAATGCCTGCCGAGATGGGCACACCGGCCAGCAGCATGACAAAGAAGGAACCGAACAGCAGTAACGTAGCCTGTGCAACCATTATGCGTTTTCTCCTTTCTTTTCCTTACGCTCTGCGAAGATCTGCACATACTTCAGCGCGCGAGCCAGAATGATGAACACGCCGGAGATCGGCAGGATGGAATACAGGAACTTGAAGGGGATGCGCATGACCGAGGAAACGTTGGTGGCGTTTGCAGTCAGCTTCCAACCGCCGTAAACAAAGACGTAGCCCACAAAGAACACGATAGCGGCCTCAATGAACACGCTGAGCACAACGTTGAACGCACCCTTTGCGCGGCCCTTGACCAGATCCAGCGCCAGATGCTTATCCTTGTAGAAGCAGTAGGCGGAACCGATCATGGAAGCCCAGATCAGGACGTAGCGCAGAAACTCGTCCGTCATAGTGGAGGGGTTGCGCAGGATCCAGCGGGTAAAGATCTGCCAGGTACCGCCTGCCAGCAGGGCGAACATTGCCACTGCCATCAGGAAGCGCATGACATTATCCAGAATTTTATCCAGTTTTTTCACAAGATCATCTCCTTGAACTTATTCCCTCCCGCACAGCTGCGGGCAGCACCGTGCGCCGCCCGCAGCTTGGGAGGTAAGGCAATACCGCATCATTCTAAGTGCCGATACGGCGAGCGAGGTGCGGCAGATGCTAAGCCAAAAGCGCAGATAATACTTTGTGTATTATCGAGCATTTTGGCAACGCAGATACCGTGTCGCAGCCGCCGGAACGGTGCTTAAGCCGTCAGGCGGGAATTGTGCGGTGTTGCCGGAAGAATGGAAAGCAATGCGTTGGCGTTTAGGCCATTGCGCGGATCTCTTCCACGACCGCGTAGGTGGTGGGGTTAGAGGTCTTGAGGTTCTCGTAGATGGGCTGCACAGCGGCCTGGAATGCGGCGATGTCCACATCCTTGACCAGCTCGACGCCGTTCTGGTTCACAGCCTTGTCCAGCACCTCGTCCTCGAACTTCTTCCAGGCGTCCTTGTACTCCTCGGTAGCGGTCTTGGCGCACTCGGACACGATGGACTTCTGCTCGTCGGAGAACTTGTTCCACACGCTGGAGGCGATGACCACCATATCGGGGATGCGGGTGTGCTCGTCGAAGCAGTAGTACTGGGTCACGTCGCCGTGGTCACGCAGTGCGGTGACGTTGTTCTCGGCACCATCGATGACGCCCTGCTGCATACCGGTGTAGATATCACTGTAACCCATAACGGTAGCAGAGCCGCCCAGGCAGTTCATCATGTCGATAGCCATCTGGCTGTCCATGGTGCGGATCTTCAGACCCTTCAGGTCAGCCGGGGTGCGGATGGCGGTAGCCTTGGTGTAGAAGGAGCGTGCGCCGGAATCCAGCCAGGTCAGACCGCGGAAGCCCTGATCGTCGGTGGACTCAAAGACTGCCTTTGCAGAGTCGCTGTCCATGTAGCTGTAGTAGTGTGCCTGATCGTTGAACACATAAGGCACGGAGAAGGCGTTGTACTTCTCGCTGAAGTTGCCCAGAGTGGAAGCGGAAACCTTTGCCATATCCAGTGCGCCTGCCTGGACCTGGGAGATCATGTCAGCCTCGCTGCCCAGCGTGCCGTTGGGGATGATCTGGATGTTGACGCTGCCGCCGGTCTTTTCCTTGACCTGCTCTGCAAAGCTGGTCAGCTGGATGTGCACAGCGTGATCCTCGGCCAGATTGTGGCCCAGCTTCAGGTTGAAGCTGCCGCCGGTGGCAGCAGCTGCGCCGGAACCGGCAGTGCTGCCGGAGGAACCGCCGCAAGCGGTGAGCAGGGCAGATGCACCAGCAATTGCCATGGCCTGTACGAACTGTCTGCGAGTGATTTTCATAGTGTTTTTCCTTCCTTATCTTGTTTTTATCGTGTCCAACGATCACAGCTGGTCGGCTGTGAAACAACAAAAAATGCGGTGCAGCGCTCAGGACGCACTGCGCTGAAAGCGGTCCTTTCCCATCTGGATCAGGTCTTTCAGGTTAAGCCCCCACAGGCTCTTGGAGCGCTGCCAGTCCTTACCGGTCTCCTTGGCAAGCACCTTTGCGAACCGCTCCGGGTTTGCCGGCAGCAGTCTGCCCTTGGGGATCATCACGGCCATCTGACGGCTCTGGAAAATGTAGAAATACTGGTCATCCTCCACCAGCCGGTCGATCTTTGCAAAGGGGATGTGAGCACCGTTTTCCACGTCCACGCCGCCATCGTTGACCCGGCAGCTCACGGTAGTTTCCGCACCGCCCCGCTGCATGATGACGCCCTCTGCCGCCACCCGGCTCAAAAAGTCCGGCATGGCGAACATGGCACAGCCCACCAGCAGACAGAGTACCTTGACAACGGCAGGAATGGCAGTGAACAGAGCTGCCATCACCAACACAAAGGCTGCTGCAAGCCACAGCAGGTGCCGCAGCCCCTCGTAGGTGTAGAACTCTGTGCGGAACATCCGGCGGATGGTCTCATCGTTAAAGACCACTTTGGCTTCAAAATGATTCTTTGAGGTCTGCATGGACGGACTCCTTTCAGACGGTCACGAAATGCGACCAACATTTTTGTCGATAAGCACAAAAGCATCGCAACATTTTTGTGTATTTGGTCAATCTCGTCTTCTTTCACCCTTATCATACTAAAAAATATATGGATTTTCCGCAGATTTTGTGATTTAAATATTGCAAAATGTGATATGTGCTGATATACTGGGCCAAAAACGACGTAAAGGCACGATTCTGATTTTTTTAACAAGGAGCAAGCGCGGCTATGGGCATGGAACAGGTCACACATTATATAGATAATGTCCTTACGGAAGCGCAGGCGCGGATGGGGCTGAGCAACACCCGGCTTCTGGTCACATGGTACACGAACTGGGAAAACAAGCAGTCTGTGGTGCACTCCCACCCGTATCACGAGTTGGTGCTCCCCATCGGCGGCAGCACGGTGCGCTACTCGGTGGACGGCAGCGTGTATCTGGTCCATGTGGGGGAGCTAGTCTACTTTCCCTCTCAGGTCTACCACTCCGGCAACTTCAATATCGACGATGACCAGTCGGATCGTCTGGTCATCCAGATCGACGATGCCCTCTGGCAGGCCACCCGTCGCCGCGTGAACCTGAAAAATGCAGATTGGATGCACGAGCTCACCGTGCTGGACAGCGAGGCCTGCCGCAAGTGGGACTTCAAGGGGCTTTTCATCCGCATGGCGCAAAGTCAGGAACTATCAGACTCCATCCGGGATATCGTTTTTGAGGCGCAGGTCGCTGAGATGATGCTGCTCATCACGCAGGCCACCGGCAGCGGACAAACCACTGCCCCCAGCAGCACCAGTGTACTGGTCGCACGCGCGGTGGCCTACCTGCAGGCGCATTATCAGGACCCGACCCTTACCACCGCGCAGCTGGCGCAGGAACTTTACGCCAGCCGGGAGCACCTTTCCCGCGCGTTCAAGGAGTGCACCATGGAGAGCATCCACAACTACCTGACCTATCTGCGGATGCAGCATTGCCGCAAGGCGCTGGAGGAGGGCGTTTCCGTCCTGAACGCCTGCACCGAGAGCGGCTTCCCGGATTACAGCAGCTTCCTGAAAACCTTCCGCCGCCTGTACGACATCACTCCCGCCGAATACCGTGCACAGAACCGGACAGCGGTGCGTTAACAATCGTTTCATGAGGTCCAGCCCTTTCTCTTTTTGCCAAAGTATTCAGCGTGTTTTCTTGCAAACTGCCAAAATCAGCACATTCTCAAAAGTTCGCATTTGCGAAGCGCAGCACAGCAATGAAAGCTCCAGTGGAGCTTTTAAGCGGCTGACTGGCGCCTGTGCAGCCAACCTGGACGCCTGCTTCATGACCTACCTTTTGTGCGCCGTGCGCCGCAAGGAAAAATTCGCCGGGTGCGTATTTCTGCCCTTTGCGCCTCTGATGTAAGGAGAAAAAAATGATAAAAATTTTATTTGTCTGCCACGGCAACATCTGCCGCAGCCCGATGGCGGAGTTTGTGATGAAGGACCTGGCAGAGCGGGCCGGGGTGGCAGAGCAGTTCGAGATCGCCTCGGCGGCCACCAGCACCCAGGAGATCGGCAACCCGGTATATCCCCCCGCCCGGGCGATGCTGGCCCGGCACGGCATCGACTGCAGCGGCAAGACCGCCCGGCAGGTGACCCGGCAGGACTACGACCGCTATGACCATCTGATAGCGATGGACCAGAGCAACCTGCGCAATCTGCGGCCGTTCGTCGGGGCCGACCCGCAGCACAAGGTATCCCTGCTGCTGGACTACACCGACCACCCCGGCAGCGTGGCCGACCCCTGGTACACCGGGGATTTTGAGGCCACCTGGCGGGATGTGCTGGACGGCTGCACCGGTCTGCTGGACCGCCTGCGGAAAGAGGGGCCGGAGCTGTAAGTTCCCCCTTGCATTTTCCGCTCAAATGGACTATGCTATAAGCACAACCAAATCACAGATCTTCGGGGCAGGGTGAGATTCCCTATTGGCGGTATAGTCCGCGAGCGCAGCAATGCGCAGGATCCGGTGCAACTCCGGGACCAACCGTATAGTCGGGATGGAAGAAGATGCAAAGCACCCCCCTGTTGGCTGCTTTTTATCCGGTATTGCGCCTGCGAAGAGTTTCTTCGCAGGCTTTTTTATTGCAGAAAAAGGAGCGTTCTTTATGCAGACAAACACCCGCAAGCTGACACGGATCGCGATGCTCAGCGCCATTGCCTATGTAGTGATGCTGGTGGCCCGGTTCCCGGTGGTCATGTTCCTGAAATACGAGCCCAAAGACGTTGTTATTACGTTGGGCGGTCTGCTCTGGGGGCCTATGACCTCGGTAGCCGTATCGGTGATCGTATCCTTTCTGGAGATGTTCTCGGTCAGCGAGACCGGCATCCTGGGCTGTGTCATGAACATCGTGTCCTCCTGTTCCTTTGCCTGCACCGCAGCGCTGGTGTACAAAAAGCACCGCAGCCTGAAAGGTGCGCTGGCAGGGCTGGCTTTGGGCAGCGCGGTCATGGTGGCGCTGATGATGCTGTGGAACTACCTGATCACCCCGCTTTACATGGGCTACCCCCGGGAGGCGGTGGTGCAGCTGCTGCTCCCCGCCTTCCTGCCCTTCAACCTGCTGAAAGCCGGTCTGAATGCAGGGATCACCTTCTTCCTCTACAAGCCGGTGTCCGATGCTCTGCGCAAGAGCGGCCTGCTGGAGCGCCCCGGCCACACCGCCGCCAAGAGCCGCCCCACGGGGCTGTACCTGTTCTTCGGCTTTCTGCTGGTCAGCTGCGTGCTGCTGGTGCTGGTGATGAACGGCGTGATCTGACCCTTTGCATTTTTGCAGAAATCTGTGCATAAAAATCGACCCCCGGAATGGTATCCAACACCCTTCCGGGGGTATTTTTTTGCTGTCTGCTGCCGCCTTGTCCCCTTTGCGGGGGCCGTCTGCGCCCCCCGGATTTTTGTAAAAACCGACAAAAATCCATTCAGCGTCTTGTTGCACTCACCAATTTATTGATATATTACCAAAAACATCTTGTCAAATCCAAAATTCACGCTAGACTAGTATCCAACAATGTGCAGTTTGCAAGGGTAAAGGCGCCTGCCCCGCCGCTGCCAAAAAAAAGGAGAGACATCATGAGTCTGAACGCAAAGCACACGCACCCGGTGCGGCGCATGCTGGCCTCTGTGCTGGCGGGAGCTATGCTCCTGGCCAACCTGCCCGCAGCAGCCTTTGCCGCCGGGACCACAGCGGACAGCGACTGGAAGTTTGCCGCTTTCGGCACCTCTTCCTCTGCCGCAGCCAACACTTTGGGCGAAGGGTCGTCCATTTCCGGCACCGTCAAGCTGAATGCCTGCACCGTCAAGCCGGACGGCAGCATCGACAAAAAAGGCGGCAAATTTGTGGCAGACGCCCCTGCGGACGGCCTGTCCTTCTACTACACCGAGTTTGACCCCACCAAGGAGAATTTCTCGCTCCTGGCGGACGTCACGCTGGACTACATCAACCCCACCCCGGACGGACAGGAGGGCTTTGCCCTGATGGTGCGGGACACCCTCAGCGGCTCCGGCAGCTACTTCTCCAACCAGTTCTCGGTCACCGGCACCATGCTGCCCCTGGACGGAAGCCGCATCAAGGACGGCTTGGGTGCGCGCGGCTACACCGGCATCGTCTCCAACGAGTCTGCGGCTTCCAACGACGTGAAGGCCACCCTGATGGCTTTCAGCGCAGAGCCTCTCCGCCAGGGCGATGTATACCGCCTGCAGCTGGAAAAGGCCGATAACCGCTACACCGCCACCCAATACGAGATCCTGCCCGACGGCTCCACCGGCAAGGTAGTGGGCAGCTCCAGCCTGTATATCCCGGCTAAGGACCCCAGCGCCGTCAGCGTGAGCAAATATGCAGAGCTTGCAGACCCCATGACCGTGCAGGAAGCCAACAAAGCCTATGTAGGCTTTGCAGCGGCCCGCGGCGTACAGGTCACCTTCTCCAACATCCAGTACAAGACCAGCGCCTGGTCTGCCGATGGCTGGACCTTGCAGCCCACCCACTACATCGACCCCAGCTACCGCATCACCAGCCCTTCCACCTGTGCAGAGGGAGAGTACACCCTGGTGTTCCAGACCAATGCGGACGGCAAGGCTTCGGTCTACGCCAACGGCCAGCTGCTGGAAAAAGACCTGCCCATCCAGGCGGGGCAGACCCTGTCCAAGCCCTACCCCATCCAGCAGGACACCACGTTCCAGGTCAAGTTCACCCCGGCAGCGGACTTTGCTTTCTCCGCCTTTGAAAAGCTCAGCGACTACGGCACCAAGACCGTGGAAAAGGCGGTAAGCCTGCGCACCCTGGGCGAGAACGGCGTGATCCATGTTTCCCCTGCCGGCACTGCCCAGAACAACGGCACCGCCGCCGCCCCCACGGACCTGGCCACTGCGCTGGCCTACGCCTCGGCGGGGCAGACCGTTCTGCTGGAGAGCGGGGTCTATCCCCTGTCCAGTGATCTGGTGATCCAGCGGGGCCGCAACGGCCGGGCAGATGCCCCCATCACTGTGACCACCGCCGACGGCGGCTACGCCACCCTGGACTTTGGCGGCGTGGCCCGCGGCTTTACTGCCTGGGGCGACTGGTGGAACTTCAGCAAGCTGAACGTCACCAACTCTGCCGACGGCAGCAAGGGCATGCAGCTCTCCGGCAACCACTGCGTGCTGGAGCAGATGAACTTCTACAACAACGGCAACTCCGGCCTGCAGGTCTCCGGCTCCTCTGCCGATGATAAGAGCCTGTGGCCCAGCTATAACACCATCCGCAACTGCACCTCCATGAACAACGCAGACCGCGCTATGGAGGACGCCGACGGCTTTGCCGCCAAGATCACCACCGGCGAGGGCAACGTGTTTGACGGCTGCATTGCCGCCTACAACGCCGACGACGGCTGGGACCTGTTTGCCAAGGCTGCCATCGGCACCATCGGCGCAGTGACCATCCAGAACAGCGTCGCCTACAAAAACGGCTATCTGCTGCTGGAGGCCGAGCCGGTCAAGAAGCAGCCGCTGAAGTTTGCTGCTGCCCAATACGACGAAAACGGAAACCTGCACTTTGACCCCGCTGCCCTGACGGTGGAAGCAGGCAACGGCAACGGCTTCAAGATGGGCGGCACCAACCTGCCCGGCGGCCACAAGCTGCTGAACTCCATCTCCTACGACAACGCCGCCAAGGGCATCGACTCCAACTCCTGCCCGGATATCCAGGTCTACAACTCCACCTCCTACAACAACGGCGGCTACAACGTGGCCCTGTACACCGGCAGCAAGTCTGCCGTGACCGGCTTCAAGGCCGAAGGGGTGCTGTCCTTCCGCAGCGGCGAGGGCAATGGCGAACAGCTGGACCTGCAGGGCCAGAACAGCACCGCCGTCTATGGCGACAGCAACTTCTATTGGGACCCTGAGACCGGCACCAGCCACAACACTTCGTCCAACCAGCGCAGCATCCGTGCCAGCTGGTTCGAGAGTCTGGACACCTCGGTGGCGCCTGCCCGCCGGGCAGACGGCAGCATCGATATGCACGGCCTGCTGCTGCTCAACGCACGGGGCCGCCGCGCCATGAACGCCGGCGCGCGGGGCGCTGCCTGGGGCCAGCCGGAGGCTGAAAAGGCCACCTTCTGGGTGGTAGGCGACTCCACGGTATCCGCCTTTAACGACAGCTACTACCTGCCCCGTGTGGGCTATGGCGAGGAGCTGGACAACTACTTCAACGCCAACGTCTACAACCTGGCTGTGTCCGGCGCTTCCAGCAAGGATTTTGCCTCCATGGACAGCTACCAGGTGCTGCTGAACGGCTCCAAGGATGTGCCTGCTCTGGGCGATGCCGAGGGCGCAAAGTTCCTTTTCATCGGCTTTGGCCACAATGACGAAAAGACCGAGGATGCCCGCTATACCGACCCCAACGGGGATTACAAGACCGAGGGTTCCTTTGCCCACAGCCTGTACACCCGCTATATCCAGCCCGCTTTGGAGCGGGGCGTTACCCCTGTGGTCTGCACCCCCATGGTGCGGCTGACCAACGACAACACCGCTGAGAGCTACGAGGGCGCCTCCGGCCATGTGACCGCAGACACCACCATCGGCCAGCGCACCTTTGCAGGCGGCGATTACGCCCAGGCCATCCGGGATATGTGCCAGGAACTGAGCCTGATCTGCGTGGACCTGACCGACGCCACCCTGCACGAGAACCTGACCCAGGGCCGCAACGCCCAGTGGATGCACTCCTTTACCGGCGCCAAGCTGACCCCGGACGGCCAGCTGACCGCCACCGGCCTGGACCAGACCCACACCAACCGCTTTGGTGCAAAGGTCAACGCCTGGCTGATCTCCCGCCTGACCAAGGACACCCCCCTGGGCGCTTTCAGCAAGGGCGAGGCAAAGCCCCGCTACAAGACCTATTTTGCGGACGCTGTAAACCCGGACTACGAGCCGTCCAGCTACAAAGCCCCCACCGAGACCAGCACCCTGTGGCCCGCCCTGACCACCGCCGACGGCACCGTATTCAACGGCACGGTGTTCGGCAATGTGGGCGGACAGGATAAGATCACCGGCGGCGACTTTGCCGCTGCGGTGGACGGCCAGCAGGTGCGGATGCAGATCAAGAACAACCGCGGCAAGATCGCCTCTACCGTGGACGGGCTGATGATGTACTATGTACAGCTGCCCGCAGGCACCAACTTTACCCTGACCGCAAAGGCCACGGTGAACAGCCTGGCCAAAAACAACCAGGTCTCCTTTGGTCTGATGGCCCGGGACGACCTGTACCTGGATACCAGCATCTCGGACCCCATTGGCGACTATGTGGCCGTGGGCACCCGCAACCAGGGCGCTGTAAACTGCTTTGGCCGCAAGAGCGGGGCGCTGTACGACGGCCCCGACGCTGCTGTGACCTACGGCGCAGGCGATACCGTAGAGCTGACCCTGACCGGCACTGCGGACGGCTATACCCTGCGCTATGGCGACAACGAGATCGTTTCGGCCGGGTTTGACTATCCCCTGACCGCCAACGACCCGGACTACATCTATGTAGGCTTCTACGCAGCCCGCAATGCGGACATCACCTTCAGCGATGTGCAGCTGACCACCACCGGCAGCAGCAGTCCTGCCGGCGGCAGCGCCGCCCAGGGCAGCAGCCTGGACAAGCTGCGCCAGCTGCCCGCCGCCCTCTCGGACGCTGTGGAGAACTGGTACTACGACACGATGCTGCTGTTCTGAGCCGCAATCCCCCCGCTATCTGACCGGCCCGCAAGCCCCTTGGCCTGCGGGCCGGTTTTTGTTTTGTCTGCCTTGCATAAAAAAATCACCTATGCTACACTTAATAGGTTGTGTGCATCACCTATTGCTGTTAAGGAGGATTGATTCATGGAAAAACCACAACATAAGCGAAGCGCATTCTCCGGCAAGATCGGCTTCGTGCTGTCTGCGGCAGGCGCATCCGTGGGCCTTGGAAACATCTGGCGCTTCCCCTATCTGGCCGCAAAATACGGCGGCGGCATTTTCCTTTTGATTTACATCATTCTGGCGTTTACTTTTGGTTATACGATGATCGTGGCGGAGACCGCCATCGGCCGTATGACCCGGAAAAGCCCGGTGGGTGCTTTTCACAGCTTTGGCAAGGGCAAAGCCCTGTCCGCCGGCGGATGGATCAACGCCATCATCCCCATCCTGATCGTGCCTTACTACTCGGTCATTGGCGGCTGGGTCATCAAGTACTTGGTGGAGTATTTCCTGGGGCACAGCCACACCCTGGCAGCGGACGGGTATTTCTCCGGATTTATTGCCAACGGCATCTCCGCCGAGGTGTGCTTTGTGGTGTTTACCCTGTTCACCCTGTCCATCATCTATGCAGGCGTGCGCAACGGCGTGGAGCGGGTGTCCCGGTTCATGATGCCGGTGCTGGTGGTGCTGTCGGTGGTGATCGCCGGCTACTCCATCACCCGTCCCGGCGCCTTGGAGGGCGTGAAGTACTTCCTGGTGCCCAACCCCAAGAACTTCTCCTGGATGACGGTGGTCACCGCCATGGGGCAGATGTTCTACTCGCTGTCCATTGCTATGGGCATCCTGGTGACCTTTGGTTCCTACATGAAAAAGGACATCTCCATTGAGGAGTCCACCCAGAACGTGGAGTTCTTTGACACGGCCATTGCTGTGATGGCGGGTCTGATGATCATTCCGGCGGTGTTTGCCTTCTCCGGCGGAGACCCCGGCACCCTGAACGCCGGCCCCTCTCTGATGTTCATCACCATCCCCAAGGTGTTCGACAGCATGGGTCTGGGCACCATCGTGGGCGTTTTGTTCTTCCTGCTGGTGCTGTTTGCGGCTGTCACCAGCTCCATCGCCCTGACCGAAAGCGCCGTCTCCACCTTTGAGGACGAGCTGGGCTGGGGACGCAAAAAGTCCACCGTGCTCATTGGCGGCATCATGCTGCTGCTGGGCAGCCTGTCTGCCCTGGGCTACGGGCCGCTGGCCTCGGTGACCATCCTGGGGATGCCGTTCTTGGATTTCTTCGACTTTTTGACCAACTCTGTCATGATGCCCATTGCGGCCATTGCCATCTGTCTGCTGGTCTCCCGTGTGATCGGCCTGGACAAGATCGAGGAAGAGATGACCCTGAATGGCCAGCCCTTCCGCCGCAAGAAGGTCTTCAACTTTATGATCCGCTACCTGTGCCCCATCTTTGCCGCCATCATCCTGGCAAGCTCGGTGGCCAACGCCTTTGGCTGGATCTCGATGTAAAAACAGCGGGGCTTGCCCCTTGTTCTGCGGCTGGCGCCTTGTGCGCCAGCCGCTTTTTTGCGCCCTGGGCGGCAAATAAAAATCCCCCGGCGGAGCCGGGGGTATTTCACATGACGGGCGTAGCCCTATGTTACTGGCCACGTGTCACGTCACGTAAATACGGTCTGACACCTGCATGGAGATTGTTACTTGCTACCCGTAAACGGGTTTTTTAGAAGTTCGGCATCGTTAGCTGCTCTCCTGCCTTGTCCTTTTCATACTGCTGCTGAATGTACTCCTGAATCTTTTTTGCATTCTTTCCAGCTGTATCGACATAAAAGCCTCTGCACCAAAATTCACGGTTTCTGTACTTGTACTTTAACTCTGGGAACTGTTCGTAAATCATCAGGCTGCTTTTTCCTTTCAGGTATCCCATGAAACTTGATACAGAAATCTTAGGTGGAATCTCTATCAGCATGTGAATGTGGTCTGGGCATACTTCTGCCTCCACTATCTTTATCTTCTTCCACTCACACAACATTCTCAGGATTTTTCCGATTTCTCTTCTTTTCTCTCTGTAGAACACCTTTCTCCGATATTTTGGTGCAAACACCACATGATATTTGCAATTCCACTTAGGTCAGTTTACAAGGAACTACACGCAGACCGTGAAACGGGCTGCTGAC
>OHJQ01000429.1_pt1 | contig 32054 bp, 30 predicted proteins | sample 1568601 | NCBI WGS metagenome assembly OHJQ01 (sample SAMEA3879599, study PRJEB24766) | human gut metagenome | biome: human-associated habitat; feature: feces | place: USA | collected 1985/1987 | reverse complement strand
AGATTTCTGAAAACAGAACATTTTTTAACTTTCTCTCGAAATAGCCGATTGCTTCATAAAGCTTTTTTGCAAATTTATCATCTATGTTTATTAGATTTATCAATTCTTTAAAATTTGCTTCTTTTTTATAAACCAACTTTCCTTTATTATTTCTCCCCGTTGAAAAATATTCTTTGTATGGATTAATCAAAGAAATGTAATTTCGCTCTTCAAAATAATGTCTGTCTTCATCATCAACGACAATTTTTTTACTCTCTTTTAAATATTCTATTTGTTCATCAATAGTCTTATATGTTTTATAATTTGTACCTGTTTCACTCATTTAATTCACACTTTCTCATATTGTAACCGTTTCTATTTTACCATGAAAGTGGTTATATTACTAAACGTAATAAATGCTATTTTAAGCCTATAAGTTCTAATATTCCTTCTTTTAATTTCGGATGTTTTAATAACTTCTTTTTAAGTTCTTTGCTTAAAATGGCTGTTGGAGAAAATGGTTTAATGCCTAATATTTTTGCTTTTGTTAAATATAGGTCCTAATTCTTTTACTAGAACCAGTAGATGCCAACCTTATGGAATTATATGAACAAGCTTATGGAATCTCACAAACTCAATAAAAAAAGGCTTTAGTCAATATTTGAATATTGGCAATAGCCTTTTTTATATGTCTTTATATAAAATAATTAGCTTGGATATATGTTGTTGGATAATATAAAAGCTTATTTTAAACGTCTTTTCCTGCTTCTTGTTATCTTTTCTATTGTACATCCACCTTGGTAGTGGTAGAATTTAATCGGAACTAAATTGGAAAATAAAAAAACTCCACGAGGGAACCAACCTCTGGAGGAATGACCAATGGTTTTGCAGAACCATTTGATACCTTAATTCTATCATTCTTTAGAATTATTTCAAGATGATATGTATCAGATATTTCAAAGGACTGCTAAACCAAGGGTTAATAGTGGTCCTTTTTTAGTTTTTAAAAAAGAATAAAGTTGTTTAAACTAAAAATATGCTTGGTGATATGGAATTTGCGATAGCAAAATAAAAAAAAACCAAAAGCGAATGATTTGACGTTCAAATCATTATTCATTCGTTTTCGGTCGACCTATATCTCACAGCCACTTTTATAATGCTTTTTACTATGCTTTTTCGGCATCGAAAGCTAAGCAGCAGTTCGATCAATAAAATTAATGGTGACGCGTACGGGATTCGAACCCGTGAATGCATGCGTGAAAGGCATGTGAGTTAACCGTTTCTCCAACGCGCCATGTATATGAAACTCGTCTTTCTTGACAAGTGCTCACTTATATTACTACATGATTTTAATTAATGCAAGTATTTTTTTAAAATATTTGACAGAAAGTTTTAATGGTATATAATGTGAACAGTTAATTAAGTTAACTAAGGAGAAAAATATGATTCGATTATTAGTAGATTCAGCAAGTGATTATACGCAAGAAGAGATTAGAAATAAAAATTTATATTTTGTGCCATTACAAATTCAGATTGAAGGAAAGAATTATTTGGATGGTGTTGATATTGATAAGGAAACGTTTTATGAGAAGATGATGAATTCAAAAGAATTTTTTAAAACATCACAACCATCACCACAAGAATTTTTAGATATCTTTGAAGAAGTGAAGAAGAAACAAGAGACATTGATTTGTTTATCTTTATCGAGTAAGCTAAGTGGAACATATCAGAGTGCTTGTCTGGCAAAAGACATGGTGGATTATGAAAATATCTATATTGTAGATACATTAACTGCGGTTGCTGGAATTCGCTTACTATGTGAAGTGGCAATAAACTGGATTGATGAAAATAGAAGTGTTGAAAATATTGTATCTGGCTTAGAAGAATTAAAAGAGCATGTGCATATTTATGCGGGTTTAGATACATTGGAATATTTGGCTAAGGGTGGAAGAATTTCTAAGACAGCAGCAGCTATTGGAACTTTAGCAAGTATTAAACCAATTATTTGTGTAGAACATGGAGAAGTTGTGGTTGCCGGTAAGACACGTGGTGTAAATAAGGCAACGAGTGTTGTATGTGAAAAGATGCAGTCAGATATTGTTGATACATTGTATCCAGTTTATACATTGTATTCATATGGTTTAGAGAATGTTGAAAAATTAGAATCAAAACTGGATTTAGATGTGAATCGTGTTCGTATTGGTTCAACAATTGGAGTTCATATTGGACCAAATGCATTTGGTGTTTGTTTCGTATCTAAACTATAGTCAACTTGTGAAGGTGTATACATTTTAGTATAATGGATATACGGATTGACAAGGAGAATTTTTGATAATATGAAAACAACATTAATTATTATGGCAGCTGGAATTGGTTCTCGTTTTGGTGGTGGAATCAAACAGTTAGCTAAAATGGGTCCAAATGGAGAAATCATTATGGATTACTCAATTTATGATGCGAAAGAAGCTGGCTTCGATAAAGTCGTGTTTATTATTCGTAAGGATATTGAAGAGGAATTTAAAGAAGTAATAGGTAATCGTATCCAAAATTATATGGATGTAGAATATGTATTCCAAGATATCAATGATTTACCAAAAGGATTTACTTGTCCTGAAGGTCGTACAAAACCTTGGGGAACAGGCCAGGCTGTATTATGTGCGAAAAGTGTTGTAGATACACCATATGTGATTATTAATGCGGATGATTATTATGGAAAAGAAGCATTTGTGAAGTTACATGATTTCTTGGTTGAACATGCGAAAATGGGAAAAGAATTTGACATGGGCATGGCTGGATTCATTTTAAAGAACACTTTAAGTGAGAATGGAACTGTAACTCGTGGTGTATGTAAAGTGGATGATAATAATTTATTAAAAGAAGTTTATGAAACAACTGGAATCAAGGCTGAAGGGGATAAAATCGTATGTGATAATCCGGAAGTAGAGGCTTGGGCAAAACCAGAAAGTAATGTTTCTATGAATATGTGGGCTGGTTATCCAGATTTCTTAGACTATTTAGAAAAGGATTTTAGTACGTTCTTATCAAATATTTCAGATAATCCGATGAAGAAGGAGTATTTGCTTCCAAATATTGTGGCTGAATTATTGAGAGAAGATCGTATCAATGTAAAGGTACTTGAAACGCATGATAAATGGTTTGGTGTAACATATGCTGAAGATAAGGAATATGTACAAAATGCCTTTAAACAATTGATTGAAGATGGTGTATATCCTGAAAAATTATGGAAATAGGACGATTTGTCCTATTTTTTTTGTTTAATTAATGATATAATCCTAACGTGTTTCGTATATATCGACTAATACGGTGTCGATGTTTCTACCCCTAAACCGTAAATTCAGGGACTATGAATCAACCTACTTTTTTATTGTGTCGCGTTGATTCTCGTTTTTGTACGAGACTTTTTTATTTTCGGAGGAAAAGAATGAGAAAAGAAGATGTGAAAAAAGGTTCGATATATGAACTTGATGGAGTTGTACCTTTAAAAGAGGCATTGCCTTTAGGAATCCAACACGTATTGGCGATGTTTCTTGGAAATATCAGTCCATTATTGATTATTGCAGGAATGCTTGGATTATCACCGGATTTAAAATCTGCATTGATTCAAAATGCGATGTTTATTGCAGGAGCTGTTACTTTAGTTCAGTTATATCCAGTGTGGAAAGTGGGAGCTAAACTTCCAATCGTTATGGGTACAAGTTCTGGATTTATTGGAACTGCCAAAGCAATGGGTGCTCTATATGGTTATGGTGCATTGATGGGAGCAAGTTTAATTGGTGGTTTATTTGAGATGGTGTTAGGTTTCTTCATCAAACCATTAAGAAAATTATTCCCACCAGTTGTTACTAGCTTAGTTATCATTTCCATTGGTTTATCATTACTTCCTGTTGGTATCAATTATTTTGGTGGAGGTAGTGGTGCTGCTGATTTTGGGGATCCTAAACATTTGTTGGTTGGTACATTTGTTATTTTGGTAATTATTATCGCAAAACAAATTAAAGGTTTTGTGAATAATGCTTCGATTTTGATCGGTATTATTGCCGGATATATCTTGGCCATTGTATTAGGAATGGTTGATTTTACGCAAGTTCAAACCGCTTCTTGGATTGCACTTCCAACTTTTATGCCAGTGAAGATGGAATTTAATTTGGAAGTAATTATTGCGATGGGAATTATGTTTATTGCGACAACAGTTGAAACAGTCGGAGATGTTTCTGGTATCACAAATGGTGGTTTAGATCGTGAAGCAACTTCTGAAGAATTACAAGGTGGCGTTTTGGCAGATGGTTTAGGTTCTGTTGTTGCCTCATTGTTTGGAGTTTTGCCAAATACTTCATTCTCTCAAAATGTTGGTTTGGTTTCAGTGACTAAAGTTGTTAACCGTTTTACAATTATGACAGGAGCTATCTTCTTGATTCTTTGCGGTTTCTGTCCAAAATTAAGTGCTTTATTTGCGGTTATGCCTCAATCTGTACTTGGTGGAGCTGCCGTTATTATGTTTGCGAGTATTTTGGTAAGTGGTATTCAATCATTGATGCGTGTTGAATTCAATGAAAGAAACACTTTGATTATTGCCTTGGCAATCGGTCTTGGAATTGGTATTGGACAAGTACCTACAGTTCTAGCACAATTACCAAGTTGGGTTGGAAATATTTTTGCACAAAACGGAATTATTATGACGTTTGTGATCGCAACCGTATTAAATTTAATTTTGCCTGGTAAAAAAGACTAACAAATCGGTGTTAAACATTATGTTTAACACTTTCTTTTTGTGTTAAAATTTTAGTAAAGAAAGAGAGCGTATCCATTATGTTAAGAATAATGAATTATGCATCGCCAGAATCTTTAGATGAGGCGTATGCGCTACTAACGAAAAATAAAAAGAATATGATTCTAGGCGGTATGATCTGGTTGAAGATGGAAGACATTCAGATTCCGACTGCTATTGATTTAAGCAAATTAGGTTTGGATCAAATTGAAGAAGATGATACAGAATTCAAAATTGGTGCTATGGTAACTTTGCGCCAATTAGAAACACATCAAGCTTTCAATGAGGCAACTTGTTATGTATTTAGAGATGCTGTAAAAGATATTGTCGGTGTACAATTAAGAAACTTAGCAACAGTTGGAGGAAGTATATATTCGCGTTTTAGTTTTAGTGATGTCATCTGTAGCTTATTATGTTTAGAGTGTGATGTACAAACACATAAACATGGGCGTATTTCACTTGAAGAATTTGTGAGTCTTCCATATGAAAAGGATATTGTGGAATATATTTATGTGAAGAAGACAAATTTGCCGAGTGCCTTTGTTTCTGTAAGAAGGAGTGCTACGGATTTAAGTGTTTTAAATGCATCTTGTACAAAGTATGCAGATCACTACCGATTCTGTTTTGGTGCAAGACCAGCTATTGCGAAAGTTTATAATTGTGATTTAGATCATATTGATTTAGATGTATATTGTGCAGACAATATGCGCGGAAGCAAGGAATATAGAGAAAAACTTGTTGAGGGATTAACTCAGAAGTTATTGAGAAAGGTAGAGTCTTATGTTGGTTAAAATTAAAGTGAATGGAAAATTGATTCAGGATGATGTACAGCCACAAACTTTATTGCTTGACTGGCTAAGAGATCATGGTTGTTACAGTGTAAAAAGAGGTTGTGATACCGCAAACTGTGGATTATGTACAGTGTTAAGAGATGGAACGCCAATTCTTTCTTGTAGTACATTGACAGTTCGATGTGATGGTCATGAAATTACGACGCTTGAAGGACTTCAAAAAGAAGCGGGTGAATTCGGTATGTTTATGGCGAAACAAGGCGCTGAACAATGTGGTTTCTGTTCGCCGGGATTTATTATGAATGTTTTGGCAATGGAAAAAGAATTAGTGAATCCAAGTGATGATGAAATTCGTGCTTATTTAGCTGGAAATTTATGTCGTTGCTCTGGATATATGTCGCAGATGCGTGCAATCAAGGCGTATTTAAGTCGAGGTGAAAATCATGAATAGTGTAGGAAAAGGTGTCATCAAAAAGGATGCGATGGCTTTAGTTACAGGGCAACCTGTATATTGTGATGATTTAGCACCTAAGGATTGTTTGATTGTTAAGCTTTTAAGAAGTCCACATGCATACGCAAAAATTAGAAGTATTGATACTTCCATTGCGAAAAGAATTCCTGGAATTGAAGCGGTGTATACGTATGAGGATGTTCCAACTTCTCGTTTTACTCTTGCAGGACAATCTTATCCTGAACCAAGTCCATATGATCGTAGAATCTTAGAAAATGTAGTTCGTTATGTAGGCGATGAAGTCGCAATCGTTGTGGGAGCTAATGAGGATTGTGTAGATCGTGCTTTGAAAGCTATCAAAGTAGATTATGAAGTATTAGAGCCATTGTTGGACTTTGAAAAATCGATTGATAATGCAATTGTGGTTCATGAGGAAGACGATTATAAGTGTCTTTGTGAGATTGGTAATGACGTAAAGCGTAATATTGTCAGCAGTGGCGAAAGTGTTGTTGGTGATGTGGATGCAGTATTAAAGGATTGTGAAGTGGTCTTAGAAAGAGATTATCATACAAAGGCCAATGCCCAGGCAATGATGGAAACTATGCGTTCATATTGTTACATTGATACATATGGTCGTTTAAATTGTGTAAGTTCTACACAGATTCCTTTCCATGTTCGAAGAATTTTAAGTAATGCTTTAGAAATTCCAAAGTCAAAAATCAATGTAATCAAGCCAAGAATTGGTGGTGGATTTGGCGCTAAACAAACGGCTTGTTGTGAAATCTTCACGGCATTTGTCACATGGAAACTTAAAAAGCCAAGTAAGATTGTTTATACTCGTGAAGAAACTTTTGCGGCTACTAACTCAAGACATGAAATGAAGATGCATGTTCGTATTGGGGCTAAAAAAGATGGTACGATTGAAGCTATAGATTTATATACATTATCAAATCAAGGCGCTTATGGAGAGCATGGTCCAACTACAATTGGTTTGGCAGGACATAAATCTTTGCCTTTATATAACCATGTTAAAGCCAGTCGTTTTACATATGATGTAGTTTATACAAATACAATGCGTGCTGGTGCTTATAGAGGGTATGGTGCTACGCAAGGTCAGTTTGCGGTTGAATCCATTATTAATGAATTGGCTGATGAATTGAATATGGATCCTTGTGAAATCCGTTTTAAGAATATGACGCGTGAAAATGAAGTGTTATCGCAATATTATAATGAAGAATTGAATGCGTGTGCGTTGGATCGTTGTTTAGAAAAAGCGATGGAAATGATTGACTACAAGAATAAACCTTTAAGACGTGATATGGGTGATTTTGTTCGTGGTTTAGGTGTTTCTTTATCTATGCAAGGTAGTGGTATTTCGGGTCTTGATGTAGGTTCTGTTGAAATTAAACTACAGGATGATGGTTTCTATACATTAAGTATCGGTGCTACAGATATGGGTACAGGATGTGATACGATTCTTGCTCAAATGGTTGCGGAATGTATGGATTGTGATGTAGATCAAGTTGTCACTAGTTCATTGGATACAGACCATGCACCTTATGATACGGGTTCTTATGCTTCAAGTACAACGTATGTAACGGGTATGGCTGTAGTAAAGGCTTGTGAAAAGTTAAGAAATTCTATTTTAGAAGCGGCAGCCGGATTCTTTAATGTGGATAAAGAAAATATTGAATTTGATGGTAAAAAGGTTTATTCATTGGATCATACGCATGAAATGAGTTTGGCAGATTTTGCGGATACATGTTTCAATGGTGGTATCGCAAAAGCATTGATTGCTAGTGACTCTCATATGTCGCCTACTAGTCCACCTCCATTTATGGTTGGTATTGCCGAAGTGGATGTAGATAAGCTAACGGGTGAAATCAAAGTTCATGATTATGTATCTGTTGTTGATTGTGGTACAGTTATCAATCCAAATCTTGCCAGAGTACAAGCTGAAGGTGGTATTGTACAAGGTATTGGTATGGCTTTGAGCGAGGATATCACGTACTCAGATGAGGGTAAGATGCGTAATCGTAACTTTTTGCAGTATAAGTTGCCAACAAGAGTGGATGTTCCAAGTGTTCGTGTTGAATTTGAAAGCAGTTATGAAGACAATGGTCCATTTGGTGCTAAATCCATTGGAGAAGTTGTTATTAATACGCCAACAAGTGCAATTGCTAGTGCTATAAAACATGCGACGGGAGTGCAGGTTCGTACTTTGCCTATTACTGCTGAAAAAGTGTTATTAGGAAAAGAAGATGAATAATATTTCTTTGATTATCTTAGCGTCTGGTTTTTCCAGACGCTTTGTTTCAAATAAACTTTTGTACGAATTTCATGGTAAGAAACTTATTGAATATGCTTTTGATAAGGCAAGTGCTTTTTTAGATGTGATAGTAGTCACACAATATATGGAGATAAAAGAAATGGCTGAGTCATTAGGATATCATATTGTTATGAATGATCATCCTGAATATGGGCAAGGGCATTCTATCGCGTTAGGTGTGGGCGCTTGTCAAAATAATGCATGCATACTGATGGTTGCGGATATGCCATATTTAAAATTGGATACGTTAAAGGAAATGGTTTCAATTCAAGATGGAAAGCATATTGTGATTTGTGAGTATAATGGTATTTTATGTAATCCTATGTTGCTCCCAAAAAGGTATTATGGTAGGGCAAAACAATTGTGTAATGATAAAGGGGCAAAACAAATCATTGGTGATGATACGTATCTAACGGTTTCTTTATTGGAAGAAGAATTTATGGATATAGATGAAAAAACAGAGGCTATTTAGCCTCTGTAATGTTTTTCTTTGTCTTTTGCGATGTCGAAATAGATTTGTTCGCCTCTTTGTTCATAAAGCATATTTGCCCAATATCCCCAAAGGATGTCTTCCATTCTTTCAAATGCCTGTACTTGAACATCAATCATTGGGTCGATGTCTCCATCAAAATAGGTTTGATAGAATTGGTCTCTTTGGTCAATATAATGGATGTTGTTTTCTGAAAAGAAACTGGCGATATCAAAGCGATAATCATTTTTAGCCGCATATTCATAGTCAATCAAATAGTCTTTTGTATCACTGTAAAGAATATTTCCTTGCACAAAGTCGTTATGGCATAGTGTGTTTGGTTTATATTCTTTTTTTAAAGCTTCTAAAAAGTTTTCTTCATTTGGAAAAGATACGATACATTCTTTGATTTGAGATTTATAGAATTCAATCTTTCCAAAAGGGTTGAAAATAAACAAAGGAGCTTTTTTAGTATGAAGAGATTTCATTAAATTTGCACATCTTGCGAATTTGTCTTTGTCCTTACATTCATCAAATGTTTCTACATCTTCAATATAATTTGTTACTTTGATACCTGCTTTTTCATCGAAAAAAATAACAGGTACATCTAAATCAGAAACAAGTGGCAAAATTTCCTTTTCGTGTTCATGCTGCAAACCAAGAGATTCATGATTCTTCTTTGGGACGCGTACCATATATTTATTGTCGTTGATTGTTAATAAATAGTTGTGGTTACTAATGCCTTTATCTGTTTTTTCGAGTGTGTAGTTTGTTGCGTTAAATTTTTCTTCTATCCATGTATTTAAGTTCATGTGGATATATTAACATTATTATTCTTTAAACTCAATGCGGTCGTTGTACCGCTTTTTTTTGATTCGCGAAATTTACAAGCTCTCTTATGGCAAAAAAAGTTTGGAAGGAGAATCGAAGAAATAACTTTTTTGGCTTGCGTTGTTCTAAGAACAAGGCTGTAAATTGAAAAAGGAGTATTGTGTAATGAAGTATAAGGTGAAGTGGATCGAAGAACATATGGGAATCACAAGAAATATGATTCGTAGATATGAAAAGAAGGGAGTGATTTCAAAGAATGAAGAAGGAAAAGATCGAGAGTTTGATGAAGAAGGGTTGAGACAATTATGGGATATAAGAATGTTGGTGAGTTTAGGGTTTAGTTTGGATGAAGTTAAAGAAATTTTGAGTGAGGGAAATTTAAAGGAACTGAGCCAAAGAAAGTTGGGAGAGTTGGATAAGAAATGTGAGGATTTACAAAGCAAAAAAGATGTATTGAATATAGTTCAGATAACTGGAGAGTTACCTTGTTGTTTAGAAGATGTAATTGATGAGTTTGGAAAGAAGAGTGAATAATAATGAAAAAGTTAGTGTGTTTAGGATTGTGCTTGATTCTTAGCGGTTGTACAAGTGCACCTGTTGCCAAGAATGATGCAGTACGAAAAGTGAACGTGAATGTAATTGAGGTATCTGCTTCTACGATAGATGAAATAGAGGAGATGGCATCAAAGGATGTTGAGGACACAAAGGCAAAGTTAGAGAGTGAAAGGGATGCTTTGAGTGAGGAAATTAAGGATTTTGATGCATATACGAAAAATATAGATAAGGTAAAAGCGTATTATGATGATGCTTTAAAACAGACAGAGTTGTTGTCCATTCGATTGAGGGAATATGCTTATAAGTATGCTGAATTGATTATGAATGAGGATGTATCATATAAAGTGAAATACAAAGATTTGAGCGGAATCTATGAATATATATATGAAGATGCGGGTAAGGATATGTATGGTATATATGATAAGACTGTAAAAAATATGTATGATATCTATTATGATGGAATTATTAAAGATGCATATGATACGGAAGATTACGATGTGTGGAGTGATGCAAGTTCGGATGCTTACGATGATTGGTCGAATTGTTTATCGGATATTTATGATGTTTGGTCGGATATGCAGTCTGATATTTATGAATTCCAATCGGATTTGAGAAGTGAAGTATATGATCATGATGATGAAAGAGCGCAGAAGAAGATGGATAAGTTTAAAAAATCAATTCTTCGTATGAAGGAGGATGCGAATGATTAGAGAGAATCGATGATTTTCTCTAATTTTTTTCTAATTCTATACTGTTAAAATCGAATGATTTCAGTACATAATCAAAAAATCGCTGTTAATTGGTTAGAAAATCATAAAAAACAGGGTAATGAAGTTAGTCTGAACAAATTATCAAAATTATAAAAAAAGGACGAGGCTCGAAAAAGTCTCATCCTTTTTTTGTGGTATTGCTTAGTTTTTCATTTGATATGATGAATATACAACTTAATGGAAGATTAAGCTTCCAGGGGGCATGAAATCAAATGAAAGGATTTTTACAAGAGTACGGTATCATAATGGTTGTAGTGGCTGTCGTGCTCGGAATGTTGGCGTTTGGCAAGACTGGGTATGCCAAAGGCATTCAGGATGCGATATTGGGCAGTGCTGACCATATTGTTGAGACTGGGGAGAATATTGTGCCTAAGCCTGCAAAAGCTAGTGACATAATTGAAATTGAAGGAACTAAATACGTTGTTTTGAAAGAGTGTGAAGGCTATCAAACGTTAGTTATGACTGCTAGTAGTATTGGAGACCGAGCGTTTCAATCAAAGGCTCGTTCTGATGGGCAAAATATGAACACTTATGAAGACAGTGAAATTGACAACTATCTAGAAAATGATTGGTACAATAGTTTGACTTCTACAATGAAGGGAGCTATCAAATCAACAAATATCAAGCAAGCTTCCTATGATTACTATTTAAATAAACAAGAAACTGGATACAATGGTCAAGTCTACAACACAATCAGTCGTCATGTATTTTTACCTAGCATAGACGAAGTTGGAAAAGCGTTCTTGAATAGTACTGGTTTCCAGGCAAGAGACAGCTATCAGGGTTATGCCAACTATGCGATGAGTCTGATACCTAGCCTTGGTCGTGCTGACGCCGAACGCGTTGATTGGGCTGGTAATGTCCGTCCAGCTTTCGTCATCGACTTATCACAAGTCGATTACAAAGTAACTGGACATACAGATTACAAATAAACCATCATATATAAGTGAGACTTATAAGGTCTCGCTTTTTATATTTTTGAAACGTATGCTAAAATAAAGGCAGAAAACAATGAAAGGGGTATTCTTTATGGGAAATGATATCCTATTTAAATATTGCCAACGAAATATTGTCGCAAAAGAATGGCTCAAAGACTATGAATCATTAATTGAAACAATAAGGCAAGTCTCGAGCCAAAAGCATCTCAGCGACAAACAATACCAATCTATTGAAGCTATAGCCGAAGATATGTGGAAGTTTTATACAAACATCCGTGAAAACGACGGCCTTATAGACTGGTTCAAAGAACTAGCTGAAGCACAAACTGAAGAAATCGCAGGTTTTGTAGGTATGTATTTGAAGTATTATAATGAAGACAAAAACAGAGTGTTTGTAGACCTGCTTGATGATTTAAAGCTTGATTTTATAGCAAATGAAAAGGAGTTTATTCCAAATACAACAGAATAGACTCCTTTTTCTTATTCTTCTTTTTTAGTTCCATATCGCTGAATGAATTCATCAATTGCGTCATGTATCAATGGATGAATCTCTAAAGCTCGTTTAAATTTGTATGTGAAATTCTTTTTTAGTTTCGAGCGTCCTTTTATTTTGCAGTAATCACACAAAAACTTCAAACCGTAGATAGGTAATGTATCCAAAAAATCACGTATATTGAAATCATCTCCTATATCTTCGCTTGATATGTATTCTTTGTAAGACATTTTGGATTTACGATATTCATCTGTCTTTTCCATTAAACGTTTTTGATATACAGGATTCATAGAACTGAAATCGCATTTGTGGTTTCTTATATCTTTTATCAAAACATTCTTTTGAAGAAGTAATAGCATTTCCAGTATTTTTTCAGCATCTTTACGAGATGGCGCAGAGGAGTTGTTATCGACTGAGAAGTTTATCAGTAGCGTTTCCCAGCATACATACCCATCAATATTCTTTAGAGATATACCGTGCTTCTCTTTTACAAGTCTTTGTTTCAATCTAGAATGAACCTGATTGACACGTGCAAGGCTCAGTTCGTATCGTTTTTTTAAGTGTTTAAATTCTGAGAATGACAAATCCATTCCATCGATATAATCGAGTTCCTGATTGTTGTACATTTCGTCATACGTTCGACCTCTTTTTTTACCTGCCTCTAGAGCCGTCAGATAATGAGATGGACGAATATAATGTATTATGTTTCTTTTGTTACAGTATTTTGAATAAATATTGTTTTTGTCGGAACACAAGTGAGTCACATTCTGAAAATGAGAAGCTACATCAAGTTCGAAAGCATCTGTAGAGGCACGCCCTACTCCAACGTATTTAGAAACCGTATGTCCTGTATGGTCAACAGCACATATTACTGTACCAAACTCAGGTCCTAATGCTCCATATTGGCTTGGTCGAGCCGTTTTTCTAGCCTTTCTTGTTTTAGATGTATCCAGTGGGTCAATTAATTCAATTGAGCCTTTTTGTCCCTCATGAAATGACGTTTCATCTACTTCGACAATTCCAGTCAAAGCAGGCTGCTCAATATTTTTACAAGATTCCAATATTTTTCCAATCCAATCCAGTACAGTATGTTCTGTTATTCCGTCTAACTGAAAATCAAACTTTAAAACATTTGCTATCTCGAGAATTGATGAGTTCAGCATCATCATATAAATGAATTCAACCCAGGTATCCCAGCTGTATCTTGTCTTTTCCATCAAAGTGTTGCTGAGATAATTAAATGTATGCCCACAATCTGTACATTGTATTTTTTGAGCTCCTTTTGGTGTGGTTCCATTTTTTCTTAACATTACCGAGCCACATTTTGGGCACACTTTACCCAAGCCTATTTTTTGAGCATGATAATCTAAATCATGAGATATGGCCTTGATTAAGTTCTTTTTTTGAATATCCGTAAGACTGGCATGTTGCATCTGCGCAATCAACATCTGAATCTGCCTTGCAGATAATGATGGTAAAGCATTTACTATGTCATCAAAAGAAATAGATTGTTTTTTACGTGGCATAAAGTCTCTCTTTCTATATATTCATTATATAATAAATCGACGCAAATTGCATTGAATAATCAACATAATTCAACATTATATGATATAATTGTGATAGTTGGTGAGATAAATGCAAAGAACAATTAAACAACATTATATTCCAAGATTTTATATGAAGAATTTCTATATAAAAAACACTAAAAAATTCGATGTATTGGACAAATCAAATTGCTACGCTCCAATATCACAAAGCAAAAATGAGAATTTTAAGAACTTATTTTGTGTAGAAAATTTATATGAAAATTGTAACGAAGACTTCAATTATATTGAAACTCAAATATTAGCTAATGATAATGAAGACAATATGAAAAAGGATTTAGAGGATATTATAAATAAAATCCAAAATAGAAGTTCTCTAAATATAAACGACAAAGTGTTTTTAAGAACCCTCGCTTTACAAATGTCGATTAGAGGCCCTTATGGTGTAAAAGCTATAGAAGAAAAATTTAATGATGTGAATAACAGAGAGACGTTTTTTAAATATTCATTTGCTAATGATGAATATTCTCAAGAAAAGAGAAAAGTAGCAGACATTATGCAGGGTTACTGTGATGTTATTGTTTTTACAACGCAAAACTCTTCGTTTATATTATCAGATTGTTTTTCATTAAAAATGTTAACAAATGCAATCAAAAATACACATGGCAAAGAAATTGATGTTTTGAATTACGTTGATATTTATCCTCTAACTAAAAATATATTAGTATGTATTATTAACAATAAAAATGAAGTTATCAAAGTGGACAAATTGTTTATAGAATTATTACCACAAGAAGTTTCTTGTATCAATAAATTGATGATGTGTCACTCAGATAGATATTGTATAGGAGATTTAAGTAGATACAAATCTCATATACATAACGACTTAAACGATACAAAAGTATATGAAGATAAATTTCTAGATATATTAGAAAAATACAAAATAATTAATAGGAGGGGCAAAAGTGGGAAAGCAAATAAAATCAAAAAAAAGAGTCTCTGAACATGGTGAAGTATTCACTTCAGAGCGCGAAGTAAACGCTATGCTTGATTTAGTCCAAGAGGAATTAAAACAGCTAAAATCAACAGTTTTGGAACCTGCGTGTGGGACTGGAAATTTTTTAGTTGAAATCTTAAAGAGGAAGATGGATACAGTACAAAGCATCTATCATTCACAGCATGATTACGAACTCTGCTCCTTACTGGCATTTTCTACAATATACGGGCTGGATATTCAAAAGGATAATGTATTGGAATCGAGAAAGCGTCTATTAGATTGGTTTACCGACGATTATATTTCTAAGTTCCAGTCCGCTCCTTCAAAGCAGCTTCAAACTGCGCTCAAGTTCATTCTTTTAAAGAATATTCAATGCGCAGATTCTCTTTCTATGAAAAATGAAAAGAAGCAGCCATTGATGATGGCAGAATGGACTTTATGTGATGATGGCAGAATGATTCGAAAAGACGTATATTATGAAGATTTAGTAAATGGAATTGAAGACCATTATATCAAAGCATATTCATATAGATGGATGTGTCACGAGCATATAGAATTAGGAGGTTTAGTTTTCAAGTATGTCTAATAAGCAAGTAAAATCAAAAGAGCGTGTTGCTGACCACGGAGAAGTCTTTACTTCTGAAAGAGAAGTGAACGCAATGCTGGATTTAGTGAAGCAGGAGACAGAAAGGATTGAAAGCCGTTTTTTAGAGCCTGCTTGTGGGAATGGTAATTTTTTAGCTGAAATTCTGAAACGTAAATTGGAAGTCGTCACTAAACTTTATAAAAAGAACGCGTTCGACTGGGAATTATATTCAATACTGGCTTTAAGCAGTTCCTACGGGGTAGATATTCTAGAGGATAATGTTCTAGAATGTCGTGAAAGGCTTTTAGAGATATGGAAAAAAGCATATAAAAAAGCTACAAAGCAATTGCCTGACGAAGACTTAATTCAAACAGCTAAACATATATTGAAACATAACATTTTATGTGGTGATGCCTTAACGATGTTACGAAACGATGGTACTCCAATTATCTTCGCCCAGTGGGATTTAGTAATTGGTTCCAAGTTTCAAAGAAGAGATTACAGACTGGATGAGCTGATTGAAGGACAAGAAAAAGTCAAAGGTGAATCCTTTGATGAGATGTCTTTATTCGATTTCGATGATGAAGACAATATCAACTACGATTCACATCCCAAAGATTGGATTTATGATGAAGAAACGCAGGGATATATTCCTGGCCCCGTCAAAGATGATTATCCATTAGTTGATTACAGGAGATTGAAAGATTATGAATGATGAAATAGAAAAAAGTTTATTTGAAGCTACGTATAATCCAGACGTATTGCTTTGCTTAGCAAATCTATCAAATGACGAAGTGTTTACTCCGCCTGAAGTAGCAAATCAAATGATTGATATGCTACCTCAAGAGTTGTTTGAAGACCCAAATACAACATTTTTAGACCCATGTTGCAAATCTGGCGTATTTTTACGTGAAATTGCAAAACGACTGATTAAAGGTTTAGAGGATAAGATTCCAGACCTTCAGGAGCGTATCGACCATATCATGCATAAGCAGCTGTATGGGATTGCAATAACTGAATTAACTTCACTTTTGAGCCGAAGAAGTTTATATTGTTCTAAATATCCAAACAGTAAATATTCAATCAGCGGATTTGACGATGCTGAAGGAAATATTCGATTTAAAAGAATAAATCATACATGGAAAGATAAGAAATGTGTTTATTGTGGTGCATCTAAAGACCAGTATGATAGAGATTTAGATTTAGAAACTCACGCTTATGAATTAATCCATACATTAAAACCTGAGGAGGTATTTAACATGAAATTTGATGTAGTTATAGGTAATCCACCATATCAATTGACTGATGGCGGCGGCGGAGGTAGCGCACAACCGATTTATAATAATTTTGTTGAACAAGCAAAGAAATTAAATCCTCGTTATTTGACTATGATTATTCCATCAAGATGGTTTTCTGGAGGAAGAGGTTTAGAAGAATTTAGAAAAAATATGTTACATGATGATAGAATAACAAATATTGTTGACTTTCCTATTTCAAGTGAATGTTTTCCTGGTGTTGAAATCAAAGGAGGAGTTTGTTATTTTTTATGGGAAAGAGACACTCACGATAAATGTCTAATAAAAACAGTTAATGGTGAAGATAGTTCAGAGTTGAAAAGACCTCTATTAGAGCAAAATCTTGATACATTTATTCGATATAATGAAGCTATTCCAATTTTTCATAAGGTGCAAAAATTCAACGAGCCTTCATTTGATACTCTCGTTAGTTCTTCAAAACCGTTTGGTCTAAGAACCTTTGTATCAGGGAATCAAGAAAAAACGAATAAAAATAGCATCATCTTATACGGTAATAAAGTTAAAAATTATATTGACCGAAATGAAATCAAAAGTAATCAACAATGGATAGATAAATATAAAGTATACATTACATATGCATACGGAGCTGGGGAAGATTTTCCACATCAAATAATCAACAAACCATTTTTAGGTGAACCAGGGTCCGCATGTACCGAAACTTATTTGGTCGTAGCTCCTTCTGATTCAAAAGAGGAATGTTTAAATGTAATATCTTATATGTCGACTAAGTTTTTTAGATTTATGGTTTTACTTCTAAAAAATACACAGCATGCTACAAAGTCTGTTTATAAATTGACACCGATGCAAGATTTTAGTAAATCTTGGACTGACGAAGAACTTTATAAAAAATATGGATTAACAGAAGATGAAATTGCGTTTATTGATTCAATGATTCGTCCTATGGAATTAAACAATGGTGGTGATGAATAATGCCAGACACATTCGATAAATACGCTCACCTGCGCCCAGAACATCCTCCTATCATATACGCTTTTTCTGATACGAGATGGCCTGGATGTTTAAAAATCGGTTATACAACAAGAACAATAGAAGAACGCATGAAGGAGCATTATCCAACTATAACTCCTACGATTTCATATAAAGTTGAATATATTGAACCAGCTATGTATGACGACGGTTCCATGTTCATGGACCACGCTGTTCATGCTGTATTAAAAGCGAAACATATTCGATGTGAAAACGGAGAATGGTACAGATGTACAGTAGATGATGTTAAATCTGCTATCGTAGATGTTAAAACTCATACAATACATCAGCAGAATCGTACCCAAACATTCAAAATGCGTCCTGAACAGGAAAAGGCAGTAAATATGACTATGGATTATTTCTTAAAAGAATCGAAACAAAGTCCTACCCCACCAAAGTTCCTTTGGAATGCCAAGATGCGTTTTGGAAAGACATTTACGGCTTACGAATTAGCAAAAACAATGAAAATGAAAAAGATTCTTGTTTTAACCTTTAAGCCTGCTGTTGAGGCTTCCTGGGAAGAAGATTTAAATAGTCATGTTGATTTTGACGGATGGCAATTCTACCACAAGGATAGTTTAATTTCTCCAGAGCAGTTAGACCCTAATCGCCCTATTGTTTGCTTTGGTTCATTCCAGGATTTTCTGGGAACAAATGAGAACGGTGGAATCAAAACAAAAAACGAATGGGTGCATGCTACACATTGGGATATGGTAATTTTTGATGAATATCATTTCGGAGCATGGCGTGAAAACGCTCGTAACTTGTTTGCAATGGATGATGAAGAAAAAGAATTTGATATTGAAAAATATGCAAAGGAAGAGGCCGGTAATGCTTATAACGAAAGCTTTTTACCAATTACAACAAATTACTACTTGTTCTTGTCAGGAACTCCATTCAGAGCCTTGAATTCAGGGGAGTTTGTAGAAGACCAAATTTTCAACTGGACGTATTCAGATGAGCAAAAAGCAAAAGAAAATTGGATTGGTACTCCAGAATCAAATCCATATGCAGCCCTCCCTAAGATGGTTCTTATGACCTATCAAATGCCAAAAGAGATTCAACGAATTGCATTGAATGAACAATACAATGAGTTTGATTTAAATTTGTTTTTTAAGGCTTCTTCAGAAACTGGAAAAGTCGAAGATTCACAATTTGAATTAAAAATATATGTACAGAAATGGCTAGACTTGATGAGGGGCTCATACAATATTGTCGACGACCTTAAACTTGGACAAGGACAGAAGCCTGTTATGCCTTTTTCAGACGTACGTATGCTTAGTATTTTGACTCACACATTGTGGTTCTTGCCAAACGTTGCTTCATGTTTTGCTATGCGTAATCTTCTCATGGAAAAGCAAAACACTTTCTTTCATGATTATAAAATCAATGTGTGTGCAGGAACACAGGCTGGCGTAGGATTACAGGCAGTAGGTCCAGTACGTGAATCAATGGCCGACCCAATGGAGTCAAAAACAATTACTCTATCATGCGGTAAGTTAACTACAGGTGTCACTGTAAAGCCGTGGACTGGTATATTTATGCTTCGAAATCTATCAAGCCCAGAAACATATTTTCAGGCAGCATTCCGTGTACAAAGCCCTTGGACAGTCAAAGATGATAATGGTAAAAATATTATTTTAAAACATGAATGCTATGTATTTGATTTTGCTTTAGATAGAGCGTTGAGACAGATATCAGACTATAGCTGTCGCTTAAATGTAAATGAATCAAACCCAGAAAAGAAAGTGTCTGAATTTATCAATTTTCTTCCTGTTCTTGCCTATGATGGAAGCACTATGAAAGAAGTCAATGCAACAGAAATTCTAGATATGACAACAGCTGGAACATCTGCTACATTGTTAGCAAGAAAATGGCAGAGTGCACTTCTTGTAAATGTAGATAACGACACCCTTGAAAAGCTTTTGAAGAATCCAAAAGCTATGGATGCTTTAATGAAAATTGAAGGGTTCCGTAGTTTGAATTCGGATATACAAACAATTATAAATAAATCCAATGCAGTAAAGAAAGCAAAAGAAAAAGGTGAATCATTGGCACCTAAAGAAAAGAAGCAGTTAAGTGAAGAAGAGAAAGAATATAAATCTAAACGAAAAGAGATACAAGAAAAGTTGATTAAATTTGCCACTCGCGTTCCAATCTTCATGTATTTAAGTGATTATCGTGAATTTAGTTTGAAGGATGTTATTACTCAGTTAGAACCTGGTTTGTTCAAGGCCGTTACAGGATTAAACGTGCAAGACTTTGAGCTTCTTGTGAGTATCGGCGTATTTAATGATGCGGTCATGAATGATGCTGTATACAAGTTTAAGCGCTATGAAGATTCAAGTTTGAGTTACACGGGTATTGATAAGCATATCGGTGATAAAAACGTTGGATTATTCTCGACAGCTATTTCAAAAGAGGATTATGAAGAAATGGCAAAACAACAAAAAGAATCTATGCATAAATCACAAACACAAAATACATCTCAAAGCAGATTCTCAAAGCCAAAAACTGTCGAGCATAAACAAACCACTTCAGCACCAAGTACTCCTGTGCAAACAAATAGTGCTATATTACATGCTCAATCGCAAATTTCTAAGCCAAAACCAAAAGACAATTACAAGGCTGTTCATGTTGGCGATAAAGTTATTCACAAAGCATTCGGAATTGGCTATATTCGTGATGTAAAACAAGTCAACCCTAGAAAACAACGTATAGTCGTTGAATTTGACGCAGGAGTTAAGCAATTTATGAATCCAGATGTTTTTAATACAGGATTCTTGAAGAAGGGAGAATAGCTATGCCTAGGCCAAAGAAAGATAGTAAAAATATAAACGCAAACATTGATTCTAAAATATATGAAAAGATGATTGAATATGCTGAGAAATCAAAACTAACAAAGACAGCAGTATTGGAGTTAGCACTTGAAGAATATTTGAAAAATAAATAAAAAATTGGCTTGAATCATTTGGTGGATTCAAGCCTTTTAATATGTTCTTTTGGTTATATTTTTCGATTGGTTATATGAAAATAGCGCTAAAATAAGCTTTTTTAGAATATACCTCTCTAAAACACGAAGAATAAAAGGTCTCGAGAATGTCTCTAAAAGTTATCATTCGATTTTAACAGTATAGAATTTTTCTAAAATGAGCTTGCATCACAGATTATAGTGGTGTATAGTAAATAGGCATGCGTGGGAGAATGCGTAACTGTTCGTATTACCACAGCATAGGATAAAATATAGGAGGAACGTCTTATGAGCAAGAAAAAAGTTACAAAAGTTTGTAAGTTGCAGTTCCAAGCTGGTGGAGCTAAACCAGGTCCAGCATTAGCAAGTGCTGGTATCAACATGCCTCAGTTCTGTACAGCTTTCAATGATGCAACAAAAGATCGTAAAGGTGATATTGTTCCAGTTGTCATTACTGCTTATGAAGATAAGAGTTTTGATTTCGTATTGAAAACAACACCTGCTGCTAACTTATTGAAAAAAGCAGCAAACGTACAAAAAGCAAGTGGAGATCAAAAAGTAGTTGCTGGTACAATTACAGTTGATCAATTAAAAGAAATTGCTGAGTACAAAATGCCAGACTTGAATGCCAACGATGTAGAAGCTGCAATGCGTATTGTTGCTGGTACTGCACGTAACATGGGTATCAAGGTTGAAGGATTTGAATAGGAGGAACATCAATAATGGCAAAAGTAAGTAAGAGATATGCTGAAGCAGCTAAATTGGTTGATCGTTCAAAAACTTATTCAATTGAAGAAGCTGTTAAATTAGCTAAAGAAACTAGTAAAACAAAATTCGACGCAAGTGTTGAAGTAAGTTTCCGTTTAAACGTAGACCCTCGTCACGCTGATCAACAAATTCGTGGGGCAATGGTATTACCTAATGGAACTGGTAAAACACAACGCGTTTGTGTAGTTGCACAAGGCGAAAAAGAAAAAGAAGCTCAGGCTGCTGGTGCTGATTTCGTTGGTGGTGCAGATATTATCGAAAAAATCTCTAAAGGTTGGTTCGATTTTGATGTATTAGTAGCTACTCCAGATATGATGGGTCAATTAGGTCGTTTAGGACGTGTTTTAGGTCCTAAAGGATTAATGCCAAACCCTAAGACTGGTACAGTAACAATGGATGTTGCTAAGGCTATTGATGAAATCAAAAAAGGTAAAGTTACTTACCGTGTTGACAAAGAAGGAAACGTCAACTTAGCCATCGGTAAAACAAGTTTTACTGATGAAGCATTAGTTGAAAACTTCAATGCAATCTTCAACACAATTGCTAAGGCTCGTCCTGCAACTGTAAAAGGTGCATACATGAAAAACTTAGTTGTTTCAACAACAATGGGTCCTGGAATCCACGTTGAAATCGTTAAGTAATTGACAAATCTAGTAAAATAAATTAAACTACAGATTGTTATCAATATTCCAAAGACAGTAACGGCATATGCTTAATAATGTTACCGAGGGTATGATGCATTGACTTTGCACAATTAGCCCGTCTTTGATGCGGGCTTTTCTTTTGAATATTGTTACAATAGATGAAAGAAGAGGTGGATCGAATGAACAAAGACATCCTTGCACAAAAGGAAGCTGACGTTATCGCCTTATCTGAAAAAATGGAAGCTGCTAGTAGTATTGTATTAGTAGAATACCGTGGATTATCAGTAAAGGAAGTAACAGAACTTCGTCGTGCTTTGCGTGAAGAAAACGTTGAATTCAAAGTTTACCGTAACGCAATCGCTCGTCGTGCAGCTGAAAAATTAGGCCACGAAGATTTCGCAAAAACTTTAGTTGGACCTAACGCATTGGCATTTGGTAAAGATCCAGTTGCTCCTGCTCGTGTATTAGCTAAATTCGCTAAAAACCATGAAGCATTGGTATTAAAAACTGGTATCGTGGATGGAGCTATGGTAGACGAAGCTACTATCCAAAAATTGTCTGCATTACCTAACAAAGAAGGTATGTTGGCTAAATTCGCATCTTGCTTAAATGCTCCAGTTATCAAATTTGCTATGACTGTTAAAGCATTGGCAGAAGCTAAAGAAAACGGATCTGTAAAAACAGAAGAAGCACCAGCTACAGAAGAAGCTGCTGCGTAATTAATTATAGGAGGAAAATAAAATGGCTAAATTAACTCAAGAAGAAATTCTTTCTTATTTAGAAGAAGCAACAATTTTAGAATTAAACGACTTAGTAAGTGCAATCGAAGAAAAATTTGGTGTAGTAGCTGCTGCTGCTGTTGCTGCTCCAGCTGCTGCTGCTGAAGAAGCTGCAGGACCTAGCGAAGTAACTGTTACATTAACAGATGTTGGTGGAACAAAAGTTGCTGTAATCAAAGCCGTACGTGAAATCACTGGTTTAGGATTAGTTGACGCTAAGAAATTAGTAGATGGTGTTCCAGCTGCTATTAAAGAAAACGTATCTCCAGAAGAAGCAGAATCAATTAAAGAAAAATTAGTTGCTGCTGGAGCTACTGTAGAAATTAAGTAATTTAAGCTTAATAAGTAATTAAAGCCTTTGTCCTTAGATAAAGGCTTTTTTTCTATTCATTTAATGAGCATGGGCTTAAATGATACTATTATGATACTAAAAAAGACATCATTCTAATTGCGATGATGTCTTTTATATATGTTTATTCGTCTTTTAATATTTTTGTGACTGCATTATAGATACCGTTATCGTATGTAGATGTTGTGGCAAAATTTGCGTAGCTTTTGACAAAATCACTCGCATTTCCCATCGCAACGCCAATATCGGCTTTTTTTAACATATGGATATCATTTGTGCTATCTCCAAAACAGATGGTATCTTGCCATGTGAATCCTGTTTTTTCAAGAATCATTTCAATGCCTTTTGATTTATCATTATCAGCATTGAAGATATCGAAGCAGAATCCATCGGTTTTAACGTTAATTAAATCGTTCCTTAGATTTGGGTGAGTTTCCATAAATTGATCAACTAATTTTTTATCTTTAGTAAGAACTACGGCATTAAAGGCTTTGTGCCTTAAATGATAGGACTGACTAGGGTCGTAGAATAGTGAATCTAGTACGTTGCAGTATTTACAAAAGTCATACATTGGGTAAAAGTTGTTGTAAATGTATGTGGCATCTCCAAAGTGAAACATCAGACCTGTTTCATGTTTTTTGCTGAAATTGACTAAGTCATTCACATTGTCTTGTAAGATTGGATAGCTTCCGATTTCTTGAAAATCTTTGTCTAGAATGTAGCTTCCGTTGATCAATACATAATAATCAAATTGAACGCGTTGTAATATAAGTTTCATTTGATTTAAGGGACGGCCAGTTGCCGCACAGACAATATATCCTTTATCTTTTAGTGTCTGTATAGCGTCTAATGCGCTTTCTTGAATAACGTCATTTTCGGTTTGGTAAAGTGTTCCGTCCATGTCGAAAAATACAATTTTGTGTTTCATAAACATACCTCTATTCTTGTCTATATTATACTTTAATGAATGGGGAATGCGTATAAAATTTTTTTATAAAAAATCAACAAAAAAGAATTGACAAATCATGCTGAATACTGTATCTTAATATTGCATGCGAAAATAGGTTCTGAAAAGAGCCTATATTTAATGGATGGGCAAGACCCACCCGGCTTCGTTTGCTTGGAAATTGAAAATTTTGAAAGGAGGATCTTATGCCTACAATCAACCAGTTGATTCGTAAAGGTCGTAAGGCCAGTCAAAACGTTTCAAAGTCTCCAGCTTTGAACCGTGGTTACAACTCATTGCAGTCTAAACCAACAAACCAATCAAGTCCACAAAAACGTGGAGTTTGTACTCGTGTTGGTACTATGACACCTAAGAAACCAAACTCAGCACTTCGTAAATATGCGCGTGTTCGTTTAAGTAATGGTATGGAAGTTACAGCTTACATTCCAGGTATCGGACACAACTTACAGGAACACAGTGTTGTATTGATTCGTGGTGGACGTGTTAAAGACTTACCAGGTGTTCGTTACCACATCGTTCGTGGAACTTTGGACTGTGCTGGTGTAAATGACCGTAAACAATCTCGTTCATTATACGGAACAAAAAGACCTAAGAAATAGATCAATCGTGAAAGGAGGAAATTAGATGCCTAGAAAAGGACACATTGCGAAACGTGACGTACTAGTCGACCCAATTTATAACTCTAAGTTGGTTACTCGTTTGATCAACAAAATCATGATTGATGGTAAAAAAGGGGTTGCACAAACTATTTTGTACAACGCGTTTGAAATCGTAGAAGTAAAAACAGGAAAAGCACCAATGGAGGTTTTCGAACAAGCTTTAGAAAACGTTATGCCTCAATTGGAATTGAAAGTTAGACGTGTAGGTGGAGCCAACTACCAAGTACCAGTTGAAGTAAGCGACGAACGTCGTTTGACTTTAGGACTTCGTTGGATCGTAAATTACGCACGTTTACGTAACGAAAAAACAATGGAACAGAGATTAGCAGCTGAAATTATCGATGCTTCTAATGGAACTGGTGCCAGTGTTAAAAAACGTGAAGACACTCACAAAATGGCAGAAGCTAACAAGGCTTATGCTCACTACCGTTGGTAAGAGAAGGAGTAAAGAAATATGGCTAGAGAATATGCTTTACACGAAACTCGTAACATCGGTATCATGGCTCACATCGATGCCGGAAAAACAACAACAACAGAACGTATTCTTTACTACTCTGGTGTAAACCACAAGATTGGTGAAACACACGATGGAGCTAGTACAATGGACTGGATGGAGCAAGAACAAGAACGTGGTATCACTATCACTTCTGCTGCTACAACAGCTCACTGGAAAAAAACAGACGGAACTGGTAAAGAATGCCGTATCAATATCATCGATACACCAGGCCACGTAGACTTCACAGTAGAAGTTGAACGTAGTTTACGTGTATTGGATGGTGCCGTAACAGTATTAGATGCCAAAGCAGGTGTAGAACCTCAGACTGAAACAGTTTGGCGTCAAGCTACTGAATATAACGTTCCACGTATTGTATTCTGTAACAAAATGGATGCTACAGGTGCTGACTTCTTAATGTCATGCAATACAATCATCGATCGTTTAGGAGCTAAATCTTGTCCAATTCAGTTACCAATCGGTGCTGAATCAGACTTCGAAGCTATCATTGATATCATCAAGAGAAAAGCTTACGAATTTAGTGGAGATTATGGTCGTGTAATCACTGAAATCCCAGTTCCAGAAGATATGGTAGATCTTATGGAAGAATACCGTGCTAAATTATTAGATTATTTAGCAGATTATGATGAAGATTTCATGATGCAAGTATTAGAAGGTGAAGAACCTTCAATCGAAGAAATCAAACGTGTATTACGTATTGCTGTATGTAATGGTGACTTCTTCCCAGTATTATGTGGATCTGCATATAAGAACAAAGGTGTTCAATTAGTATTGGATGCAGTAGTAGATTACTTACCAAGTCCATTAGATGTACCTTCAATTAAAGGTACTACATTAGATGGAGAACCAGATGTTCGTCACCCTGGTGATGATCAACCATTCTCAGCATTAGCATTTAAAATCGCTACAGACCCATTCGTTGGAAAATTATCTTTCTTCCGTGTTTATTCAGGTACTGCAAAAGCAGGAAGCTATGTATTAAACTCAACAAAAGATAAAAAAGAACGTTTCGGACGTATCGTTCAGATGCATGCCAATGCACGTAAAGAAATCACTGAAGTTTATTCAGGTGATATCGCTGCTGCTGTTGGTTTAAAGGTTACTACAACAGGTGATACATTGTGTGATGAAGATCACCCAATCATCCTTGAATCTATGGAATTCCCTGAACCAGTAATCGAATTGTCTTTGGAACCAAAAACTAAAGCTGACCAAGACAAAATGGGATTGGCTCTTGCAAAACTTGCAGAAGAAGACCCTACTTTCAAAACATATACAAACGAAGAAACAGGACAAACAATTATTGCCGGTGTAGGTGAACTTCACTTGGATATCATTGTTGACCGTTTACGTCGTGAATTTAAAGTTGAAGCAAATGTTGGACAACCACAAGTTGCTTACCGTGAAACAATTCGTCAGGCTGCTGATTGTGAAGGAAAATATATCCGTCAGTCAGGTGGTCGTGGACAATATGGTCACGTATGGATCAAATTCGAACCAAACGAAGGAAAAGGATTTGAATTTGTTGATGCTATCGTTGGTGGTAGCGTACCTAGAGAATATATCAAACCAACTCAAGAAGGTTTGGAAGCAGCATTGGAAAATGGTATGGTTGCAGGTTACCCAGTAATCGATATCAAAGCTACATTATTTGATGGATCATACCACGATGTCGACTCTAGTGAAATGGCTTATAAGATTGCCGCTAGTATGGCATTGAAAGAAGCCGGAAAGAAATGTAAACCTGCTATTCTAGAACCAATCATGTTCGTAGAAGTAACTGCACCAAGTGAATACTTAGGTAGCGTTATGGGTGATATTTCAAGTCGTCGTGGACAAATCACTGAACAGGAAGAACGTGGAAATGCCATTATCGTTCGTGCACATGTTCCATTATCAGAAATGTTCGGATATGTTACAGACTTACGTAGCTTTACTCAGGGACGTGGAAACTACTCTATGAAGTTCGACCACTACTCAGAAGTTCCAAAGAGTATTGCAGAAAAAATTATTAAAGAGAATTCAAACGAAAACTAGTTGATTTTCGTTTGGTTCTGAAATACAATATTTATTGTATGAAATATGTTAGCATTTAGGAGGAAATTATAAATGGCTAAGGAAAAATTTGACAGAAGTAAAACTCACGTTAATATTGGTACTATCGGTCACGTTGACCACGGTAAAACAACATTAACAGCAGCTATTACAACAGTATTAGCTAAAAAAGGTATGGCTAAAGCTGAAGCTTATGACCAAATCGATGGTGCTCCAGAAGAAAAAGAACGTGGAATCACTATCAACACTGCACACGTTGAATACCAAACAGAAAAACGTCACTATGCACACGTTGACTGTCCAGGCCACGCCGATTATGTAAAAAACATGATCACTGGTGCTGCTCAGATGGACGGAGCAATCTTAGTAGTTGCTGCATCTGATGGACCTATGCCTCAAACACGTGAACACATCTTGTTAGCACGTCAGGTAGGTGTTAAATATATCGTTGTTTACTTAAACAAATGCGATATGGTTGATGATGAAGAATTAATCGACTTAGTAGAAATGGAAGTTCGTGAATTATTAAACGAATACGGATTCGACGGAGACGAAACTCCAGTTATCCGTGGATCAGCTTTAAAAGCTCTTGAAGGAGATCCTAAATACGAAGAATCAATCTACGAATTGATGAATGCTGTTGATACTTGGATTCCAGATCCAGCTCGTGAAATGGATAAACCATTCTTGATGGCAGTCGAAGACGTTATGACAATTTCTGGTCGTGGTACAGTAGCTACAGGACGTGTTGAACGTGGTCAAGCTCACTTAAACGACGAAGTTGAAATCGTTGGTATCAAAGACACTCAAAAAACAGTATTAACTGGTTTGGAAATGTTCCACAAACAATTAGACGTTGCTGAAGCAGGTGACAACATTGGTGCATTGTTACGTGGTATTGCACGTGACCAAATCCAACGTGGACAAGTATTAGCTAAACCTGGAAGTGTACACCCTCACACTAAATTTAAAGCACAAGTTTATGTTTTAACAAAAGAAGAAGGTGGACGTCACACTCCATTCGTTTCTAACTACCGTCCTCAATTCTACTTCCGTACAACTGACGTTACAGGTGTAATCACATTGCCAGAAGGAACTGACATGGTAATGCCTGGTGACAACGTTGTTATGAACGTTGAATTGATCGCTCCAATCGCTATCGAAACTGGTACTAAGTTCTCTATCCGTGAAGGTGGACACACTGTAGGTGCTGGTAACGTTACTGAAATTGACGGTTAATTAAACTTATAAAAACAAAGGACTGATACTTTTTTGTATCGGTCTTTTTTTATCTCAAAATGAAAGAAATGTAAATACAATGAAAAAATTACATTTATCGTTGACATTATAATCATTATACTTTATCATACAAAACATATAAGAATAGTATGAATTAAGGAGAATGATTATGACAAAAATAACTAGAGATAAACGAAATTTTAAATTTGAAACATTACAACTTCATGTAGGACAAGAACAAGCAGATCCAACAACTGACGCACGTGCAGTGCCAATTTATCAAACATCATCTTATGTGTTTAGAAATTGTGATCATGCAGCAGCACGTTTTGGATTGAGTGATGCAGGAAATATTTATGGGCGTTTAACGAATCCAACTGAGGATGTATTTGAAAAGCGTATAGCGGCTCTTGAGGGTGGTGTAGCTGCATTAGCCGTAGCATCGGGTGCAGCGGCTGTTACATATACAATATTAAATTTAGCTCAAAATGGGGACAATATTGTTTCAGCCAAAAATATTTATGGTGGTTCATTTAATTTATTTGAACATACTTTACCTCAATATGGGATTGACACAAACTTTGTAGATATTTTTAATGAAGAACAAGTTGAAAGTGCTATTAATGAAAAAACAAAGGCTTTGTATATTGAAACATTAGGAAATCCAAATTCAGATGTAGTAGATATTGAATCTGTTGCAAAAATTGCTCATAAACACAAAATTCCATTAGTAGTGGATAATACGTTTGCCACGCCATATTTAGTAAGACCAATCGAATATGGTGCTGATATTGTTGTTCATTCAGCTACAAAATTTATTGGTGGTCACGGAACTAGTATTGGTGGCGTAATCGTTGACGGAGGAAATTTTGATTGGGAAGCTAGTGGAAAATTCGATTCACTGACAAAGCCAAATCCAAGCTATCATGGAATTAGTTTTACACAAGCATGTGGAACTGCAGCATTCGTCACTAAGGTGCGTGCAATTCTTTTAAGAGATACAGGAGCTACGGTTTCTCCTTTCAATGCATTCTTATTCTTACAAGGGTTAGAAACATTATCCTTACGTGTAGAACGTCATAGTTATAACGCGTTAAAAGTCGTCGAATATTTGAATAATCATCCTCAAGTAGAAAGCGTATCTCATCCTAGCGTTTCTACAGATCCTAAACAACAAGAGTTGTATAAAAAGTATTTTCCTAATGGAGGAGGTTCTATCTTCACTTTTGACATTAAGGGGGATGCACAAAAAGCTAAAGATTTTATAGATAATCTAGAATTATTCTCCTTATTGGCGAATGTTGCAGATGTCAAATCGTTAGTGATTCATCCGGCAACTACAACACATTCACAATGTACAGAAGAAGAGTTACTAGATCAGGGTATTCGTCCGAATACAATTCGTTTAAGTATTGGATGTGAAAACATCGATGATATTATTCAAGATTTGGATGAAGCATTTAAAGCTATCGCATAATTAATAAAAAGCCAGAAATCTGGCTTTTTATTATGCTAGAATAATTTATAAATGTGCTAATAAAGTGAATTTATTTTTTGTTAGAATTATTCTGGTGTTTGAAAGGAGGACATGAGTGAACAAAAAAATTACGTTTCTTAGTGTATACAATAGGAATGGTTGTGTTAGCGTTAGGTTTGACTTTGAACACACTAACAAATCTAGGCGTATCCCCAATAATATCAGTACCCTATAGTATTTCACAGATTACAGGATTAAATTTTATCAATATAACTTTTGTGGTATACGCTATATTTGTAGTTGTACAACTAGCTATTCATATAAAATTAAAAAATAACAGAATTATATTTGATTTGTTGTGATTGCAATAAAGTTTAATATTGGGACATTTATTCCTCATCTAATTGTTGGTATTAGTAGGGTAATAGCTATATTTCGTCATGTTTTTGAGGCATAGATTGAAGATTTAACTAGTGATTTATAAACGACATCTAGCAGTTTTCTTTTAAAGCAACAATGAAAGCGCATACAGTAAAAAAGGTGAAAAAAATAAAAAAAACATTTGACGAAGTGAAAAGTATTTGGTAATATAGATGAGCACTGCTGAGGTGCAGATGATCTTTGAAAACTGAACAGGAAATAAAAATACAAACTAAAACGTCAATTTCGAAACAAACAATTGTAAAGAAAGATGTCAGAGACATCTAAGAGCTAAATCAAATGGAGAGTTTGATCCTGGCTCAGGATGAACGCTGGCGGCATGCCTAATACATGCAAGTCGAACGAGAGGAAGGAAAGCTTGCTTTTCTGAATCTAGTGGCGAACGGGTGAGTAACACGTAGGTAACCTGCCCATGTGCCCGGGATAACTTCTGGAAACGGATGCTAAAACCGGATAGGTAGCAGACAAGCATTTGACTGCTATTAAAGTGGCCTTGGCCATGAACATGGATGGACCTGCGGTGCATTAGCTGGTTGGTGAGGTAACGGCCCACCAAGGCGACGATGCATAGCCGGCCTGAGAGGGCGGACGGCCACATTGGGACTGAGACACGGCCCAAACTCCTACGGGAGGCAGCAGTAGGGAATTTTCGTCAATGGGGGGAACCCTGAACGAGCAATGCCGCGTGAGTGAGGAAGGTCTTCGGATCGTAAAGCTCTGTTGTAAGAGAAAAACGGCACTCATAGGGAATGATGAGTGAGTGATGGTATCTTACCAGAAAGTCACGGCTAACTACGTGCCAGCAGCCGCGGTAATACGTAGGTGGCGAGCGTTATCCGGAATGATTGGGCGTAAAGGGTGCGTAGGTGGCAGATCAAGTCTGGAGTAAAAGGTATGGGCTCAACCCGTACTGGCTCTGGAAACTGATCAGCTAGAGAACAGAAGAGGACGGCGGAACTCCATGTGTAGCGGTAAAATGCGTAGATATATGGAAGAACACCGGTGGCGAAGGCGGCCGTCTGGTCTGGATTCTGACACTGAAGCACGAAAGCGTGGGGAGCAAATAGGATTAGATACCCTAGTAGTCCACGCCGTAAACGATGAGAACTAGGTGTTGGGGGAATAACTCAGTGCCGCAGTTAACGCAGTAAGTTCTCCGCCTGGGGAGTATGCACGCAAGTGTGAAACTCAAAGGAATTGACGGGGGCCCGCACAAGCGGTGGAGTATGTGGTTTAATTCGAAGCAACGCGAAGAACCTTACCAGGCCTTGACATCCCTTGCAGAGGTATAGAGATATATCCGAGGTTATCAAGGAGACAGGTGGTGCATGGTTGTCGTCAGCTCGTGTCGTGAGATGTTGGGTTAAGT
>OHJQ01000426.1_pt1 | contig 32335 bp, 21 predicted proteins | sample 1568601 | NCBI WGS metagenome assembly OHJQ01 (sample SAMEA3879599, study PRJEB24766) | human gut metagenome | biome: human-associated habitat; feature: feces | place: USA | collected 1985/1987 | reverse complement strand
ATATATATCTCTTCTAACAATTTTTTTTCATCGATATAGGATACTACTAAATTTTGTAACGAAAATTCAAATAAAACTAATTCTTCATCTTCGATATCACAAATTATAAGTTTTTTAAGCCCCTCATTGTATTCTATAACTTTTTTCAGCATATTTATTATTGCATTTTTCGTTAAGTATTCGGGTACAAATAACAAAATAGGAGACTGAATTCCTTTATAATTTTTTGTTTCTGAGTTTTCTCTTAAATCAACGACAGGATTACTTAGTTTCCTATATGGTTCAGAATAAATATTTAACAATTCATCCATTGATTTGCAATCACCCGTCTCTGACGCAGAATAATTTCTGTCGAATAATGTAAAATTGTATATCTGACCCTTTATTCCGATTGAATCTTTTTTTTCTCTGAAATCATTCATGTTGATATTATTTACATTTATTCTTTTGTCATTAATTCCAAAGTTACCTGTTCCTTCTAACTCGTTATATACACAGAAAAAATTATTTTTTTCCTGGATAATTTTTCTTAAAAATGCAAGTCCATTAACTGGCGTATTGTTATCACGATTTTCGAACTTTTCTTTAAAGAAAGCATCTTTTACAATTTCTCTGAGTGGACGGTTTGGATAATTTTTTCCTTTTTCTCTGTAGGATTTTATTATTCCTTTGCCAATATCTTGAAAATATAATTCGATACCGTTATGTACATATACTTCATCTGGCTTTGTTGTTGTTGGTAACTTTTCATAAGAATTATTGGTTCTTCCTAAACGTATTGTTGCATCTGTAGCATAGCGCATACGAATATAAAGTGCTACATATTTATTTCCCCCTTCATAGGCATGTTTATCTACATTATCTATTAATTCTTGTAAAATATTTCTAATAGTAATTGTTATGTATAATTTCTGGCTTTTATTAATATTAAGTTTATTTCCATTAATTTGCCCAATAAGTCCATTTACAATTTCTTCAATGTTATTACTATCTTTTTTTAAAGTATAAATACCTGCTTTTAATACATTGTCAAAATTCTCATTACCGATTACGTTGTAAGCATTCGCTTGAGATATAGAATATTTTTTTTCAGATATACTATTGATAATTTCCATAAATCCTTCTCGTGAACAAAAATTGAGTATCTTTTTCCCATCAAAGCTTTGATCATCGGGCAGAAGGATCTCCACTATACACCCATTTTCTTCTTTTATCTTTTTTAATGTTAGTAATAAAGACAAAATTGGAGTTGGACTAATAAATACAACTTTCTCCATATGTACTACAATTTTTTCGTCCCTTACTTTTAAAAGAGTCTGTTGTATTTCCCCAAAGCATTGAAACCATATATCGTTAAGAAAATTCCCTTCTATATTTAATGTATTATTTTCCAAATCAAACTGTAATTTATTTTCCATTTTTACCCTCTATCCAATTACTAATATCATTATTTAATACAAATTTCCATCAAACTCAACTAACAAATATCACTTGTATTACTTTATGATTTTCTCATATCTATTAAAAATCTGCAATATGAATAAGAATTCTACTTGGCCTTTACTGAGAAATCATTTCTATATAATATAAATTGAGTTTTAAATGGAATCTGGTGGTGTCGCACCATTCTTGTATTTGTATCATCAAGGTTGTAATACTGTCTGGTCAGGTACAGGGTATAGACAATTTGTCAGCTGTTTCCGATTTCCATGCCAATCCTGCTTTGTGGGTTCAGTTTCTCCAGCTTCTCTTTTGGAAGGACATCTTCTTGTTTTCCTGCCGCATCCACTGCTTCTTCCAGATGGTTGTTCGCACCATAGACATACTGTTTTTTCCATGTCCGGTTTCCAAGGAATCATATCCATATCGGGTCTGCATCTGCCCTTCCTTTTGGATTTCTGACAGCCTGCCCAATGCATCATAGCCATAGGTACAACTGCCACTCTCCTGCTCTAACCCTCTTCTCTCCTTGGTGATTTCGGTTTCATTTCCAAGGGCGTCCGTCACTTTTGCAAGCTGCCAACTTAATGTATAAGCATACCGGGTGGGGTCCCTTCTCCGTCGGTCATAGAAGTCACATTTTTTTCTCGCTAAACGGGCTCCTCTGTATCTACTACAATCCATTCATTATTAATCTTTTCTATATAAAGTAAAGTAGGACCATCTCCTGTGTAATTAATTATTTCTCCATCTTTGTCATAACGAGTTACCATATAAGACAGCCATACATGCCCTGTATTTTTTGTTATTTTAGTAGTAAGAAGCGTTGCTTTACATTTTTGTGATACTGGTCTTCCACTTCCCTGATTAAACCAATAGAAATGTTTTAATTCTCCCACTTCTTTAGCATCTTCTGGATCTCCTATATATGACAAGGCTACTTCCATTTGTTTGGCTATTTCTTTTCCAATCATCTCTTCTTCTTTTGTACTTTTATAATCAATTTCTGAATATAATTTTTTTCCATAAAATTCTTCTGCCCATTCATATTTTTCATACAACGAATTCTTTGGTTTTTCTTTAATGAATATAAGTAATGAACCTATTATGATAATGCAGCTACAAAATAGTCCCAACATAAATTTTCTTTTCATCTATTCCTCTCCTTTTATTCAATATCGCAATTATTATAAAATTCATCTTTTATTTTTATAATATATATGCCACCTTTATAATCCCCTAAAGCATTTTTAACCGAATAATCAAAACGGGCTCTTGTATTTCCAGCAAATAGTATCTCATCTCCCGCTACTTTAGAAATAATAGACGCATGAGTAACTCCTTTCCCTTTTCTGTCCCAATATAATAAATCGCCTGTTTGTATATTACCTTCTTTTGCTGCTCGAACTAATTCTTCTTGTGTTTTGATATGAATAACTTCTCCATTAATATAGCCATTATCTGGATTTGAAAAATAATCATATTGTGCCTTTGCATCATTCCATGTATCAGACAATAGTACATCATGATTTTTCACAGTATTATTATAATGAACATTGTTTCCCAAAAGGCGGTGGACAAATGCCCCCACTTTTAGCGTAAGTCCTCCTAACAAATTTTCATTCAATGCTGTTGTTATGTACCATTCTCCTTTTACTGGTTCAATTCCACCTGCAACTAAAGTTTGTGAAACAAAGTTTGCACAATTACTCTTAAACATAGGGTAATTAGAATTCGTCTCGTCCGGCTCTCCATCCTCATTTAAATCAGTTCCATACTTTTCCATGTAATTTCTTGCATCTTCTCTGCTTTTTCCTGTTAAATCAATGTAATTTAATGAATTGCATTGACAATATATATATCTATTAATAGATACGGGATTTTCAATAAATCCTTTTATCAAATCCTGCCCTGCAAATCTTCCGTTTTCTGCCAGATATTCCCTCGCCTGGGCATAATACGTCCCTGCTATCTCATCCTTCTGATATCCCGTATAGCCAAACGGCTGTATCTTCTCTTGGTTCTGATACAGGTCTTCCCCAAAAACTCCATATCCATAGCTTTCCCTGAGATTTCCGGCACTGTCTTCAATCCGAAGCGGGCTTCCCAGTTCGTCCTGAAGGTAATAGTTCCGTTCCCCATTCTCTTCATACGCTGCCACATTCCCGTCCCAGAAGTATCTCTGGCTCCGGCTTTCCTCTGTCCGCTCCAGAAGGTTATAATACTGTCTGGTCAGGTCCAGGGTATAGGTGATCTGCCGGCTGTTTCCGATTTCCATGCCGATCCTGCCTTGTGGGTCCAGTTTCTCCAGCTTCTCTTTTGGAAGGACACCTTCCTGCTTTCTTACCCGGTGTCCCAGTCCGTTGTACTGGTATCTTGCCTGTTTTCCTGCCGCATCCACTGCTTCTTCCAAACGGTTGATCGCACCGTAGACATACTGCTTCTTCCATGCCCCGTTTTCCTGAATGCTCGTTAAGTTTCCTCTCTTATCGTAGCTGTATGCTTTTAAGAGCTCTCCATGTTTTTCGCTTACCATCTGGTTGATGACATTGTACTGGTAGGAAGTCCTTTCCCCGCTTTCCTCTATCCATGTCCGGTTTCCAAAGGCATCATACCCATACCGGGTCTGCATCTGCCCGTCCTTTTGGATTTCTGACAGCCTGCCCAGTGCATCATAGCCATAGGTATAACTGCCGCTCTCCTGCTCTAACCCTCTTCTCTCCTTGGTGATTCCGGTTTTATTTCCCAAAAGGTCATACAGATAGGTATAACGGTCAAGGATTCCTTCTTGATCTCGATGTACCAGTTCTGTCAGCTGGTCTTTTCTGTCATAAGCATAGGTGGTCTTTGTTCCATTCGGGAACTGTTTTTCACACAGCCTGCCCAGAGGGTCATAGCCATAGTTGATGATGCTGTCCCCTTCTTTTAACTCTGAAAGACGGAGCTGTTCATCATAACCATAGAAGACGGTCTTGCCATCCGGATAGGTCATGCTTTTTCTTTCTCCTGCTTTTCCATAGGTATAGGATACTTCCCTTCCGTCCGGGTACTGTACCTTTTGTGCCCTTCCCAGTGCATCGGGAGTGATCTTTGTGCTGCCTAACCAGTCCTGTACCTCCATGAGCTGACGGAGCGGGTTGTAGGACAGTTTTACTTCCCTTCCGTCCGCATACTGGATACCGGATAAGTCTCCCTGCTTTGTATAAGCATACTTTGTCAGGTAGCCTTCCTTATCCAGCTTGCTAAGGAGCTGTCCTTTCTTATCATAAGTATAAACTTCCCTCTGCCCCAGGGCATCCATGGTTTCTGTGACCTGTCCCCGCAGATCCCTTGTATAACGGGTGACCTGGCACAGCCGGTTTCTTCCATTCTGTTTCTCTGCTTCCAGAAGGTCTGTATCCATACCGGATACTTCTGTATCTTCCTTCAGGCTTCCCTCTGCCCCATACTGGCGTATTTCAATGAGCCGGTCACAGGCATCATACTGGTATTCGGTTTCATTTCCAAGGGCATCCGTTACTTTTGCAAGCTGCCCGCTTAAGGTATAGGCATACCGGGTGGTATTCCCTTCCCCGTCTGTCATGGAAGTCACATTTCCAAGGGCATCATAAGTATAGGATTTCTTCTCCCCTTCACTTCCTGTGATCTCCGTGATCCGATCCATACTGTCATACCCATAGGTTAGCACAAACCCGGTGGCAAGGGTATGGGTTTCCAGGTTTCCGTTGGCATCATAGGTAAATGTTTCCTCTGTATCATCCGGATGCCGGATACCTGCAACCTGTCCTCCCCGAAGATAGCGGTAAACCATTTTTCTTCCTGCCTCATCGGTGATGCTCTCCACATCGCCTAACGGGGTATAAGTATAACATCTGCTCTCCCCAAGGGCGTTGGTTTCTTTCACTAGGTTCCCGTTTCCATCATATTCCATGGATACGGTATTCCCCAGGGCATCTTCTGCCTCTATAAGATTTCCTTCCCCATCATACCGGTAGGCATAATGAAGTCCTTCTTCCCCGTTTACTTCCACTACTCTTCCAAGGGCATCATAAACAAACGTGGTCTTCGACCCGTTCTCATCTTCTTCCCCGATCCGGTTTCCGTTTGCATCGTAGGTATAGCGTACCACTGCCCCGTCTGCATATTTGATCCGGGATAACAGGTTTTCTTCATTATAAAGATAGGTGGTCCTTGCCCCATCCGGTGTTGTCACCCTTGCAAGGTTCCACATACTGTCATAAGTCAGGAGGGTTTCCCGTCCTTCTTTATCAATGATCTTGCTTGGGCGGTTTAAGACATTGTATTCCCTTTGGATGCTCGTCCCGTCAAAGTCTGTCACCTTCGTTACTTTTCCGCTTGCATTGTATTCATAGCTTTGGCAGTTTCCCTCCGCATTTTCCACGCAGGTCACATTTCCCATCACATCATACGCATACTTTGTGACATTCCCTTTTCCATCGGTACTTTCCACCATCCGGTTCAGGGCATCATAAACATACCGGGTCACATTTCCAAGGGCATCTTCGATCGCTGTGATGTTTCCCCGTGCATCATAAGAAAGCGTGATCCGGCTTTTGTCTGCCTGCTGGATGGTCTGCGGCCACCCGGATGCTGTATAGGTGATCTCCACTTCATTTCCAAGGGCATCTTTGGTTTTTACAAGCCTTCCCTGTGCGTCATATTCCCCGCACAGTTTGTCTTTTCCATTTATCTTGATCCCGGTTGGATGGTTCTTTTCCCCATACCGGATCTCTGTCTTGTTCCCAAGGGCATCGATTACACGCACCAGATTTCCCACCGGATCATAGGCATACTGGGTCTTATTTCCAAGCCGGTCCACATACAAGGTCTTCTGGTTGTTCTGGTTATAAGCAAAGCGTTCTTCCCCGTTGCTATGGATATGCTTCACATCCCGGTACTTGTCATCATGGACATAGGTAACCCGGCTGCCGTTCCGTTCCGTAAGCTCTACGCTCTTCTTCTCTTCCTCATACACATAAGACATCTGTGTCCCGTCCGGGAACTTCTGCAGCGTGGTGCGGTGTCCCTCGTCAAAGAAGTTTTCCACCGTCACGATCCCCCTTTGGTTCTCCACATGCTCCAGTTTCCCCTTCGGGGTATAGCCGTAGCGGAAGGTGTTCCCATCCGGAAGCGTTACCTCTTTCAACAGTCCGCCCTGGTACTTGTAGGACAGGCTTCTTCCCGTATGGTCTTGTACACGCTCCAGCTTTCCTTCTGCATCATAAGAAAAGGAAAAGAATTCCCCGGTGTCCTTTTCGGCTTTTACCAGACGGAAAGGGGATCCTTCTTCATAAGTAAATGTTACCAGGCTACCCAAAAGGGTCTCCGTTTCCAGACACATTCCTTCCCTGTCAAAGCGGTAGACTTTTTGTTCCCTGGTACGGTACGTATATCCGTCCTCTGCTTTTTCTAAAACACCTTCACTGGCAAACAAAGAAAGATAGCGGTCCTTCTCCCAGAAAAAACGTTCCTCTTTCCCGTCTTCCCTGAGAAGCACCGCTTCCCCGTCTGTAAACTCCAGATGCACTTCATAATTATGGTTCCAGTCCCTTCCAAGCACACCCTCCCGGCTGTTGATGGCATTGTAAAAGCGGCGGAACGCAAACGGCTCTCTTCCGCCCACCTCCAGGTCGGTCCGGTCATAGATAAAGTTTCCGGTGCTTAAATTTACCGGGTCTTTGGAAAAGGCATGGCAGATGGTTTCCGCTCCTTTGATGTTCGCCATCAGCTTCTCCACAGCCGTCGCTGCATTTTCCGTTACCTTGTTCCATCTTGCCTGTACTTCCTCAAAGGCTTTTTTGAAGGCGGAATAATCGGTGGTAAGCGGGGTATTGATTAAAAACTGCTCCATTTCCTCCAGCAGTGTCTGCAGGTTTTTCGTGACCCCCATAAGCTCCCTGGTCTGGGCAGCATAGTCCGAATCGGCTGCCGGGATCAGTTCACAGGCTCTTTGCCTGCAATTTTCCAGTTTTGTCAGTGCCTCTTCGATCTTTTCTGTTTTTAGGGCACTGCGAAGCTGGGAGACACTGGAAACCGCACCGTAATGGCGTACTTCGCCCGGCACTTCTGCAAGTGCTTCGTCTGCCTGGTCTGCATAGGTCTTCATATTTGCGATATGGGTTTTGCACCCGTTTAACAATGTTTTCAGTTCGTTGCACAGCGTTGTGATCTCACTTACCTGGAACACCCGTTTCATTCTATTCCCACCTTTCATTCATAATGAATAGCTTCTCCTTTGTTGACAGTTTCTGCATGTATTTGCTCTTAAAAAGTTATTTTCTCTTCATAATTTTCCTTCATTTTACATGATTTTGCCCTGTTTTTCAATGTTTTTACAAGCTTTTTTGTGCATCATAGCCTAGCACTTCTCAATTTGAAAGCATACAAGTTTTCTGGATAACATTTTCTCTGATAACAAAAAACTCCCTTGCATTCTGTTATACCAAAGAATTAAGAGAGTTTTTTAACTACTTTTTTAACTTTTTAAATTTTCCAAAAATTTAATTGCTTCTTGCACCGTTGTAAATGTACGTGATGATTGATATAACCATCTATTTCTTACATCAGAGTCTTCTAACGTAGGTAAACCTTCTATTTGCCCTAATACCCAATCTCCATTTATAGAAGCTTGTTTAAAATGATCCGCTATTTTCCTTGTTGTGTTAGAATCTCCTTTTACATAACCAGGACATTCATTCTGTAACAATCTTAGAACATTCTCTTTTTCCGCAACCGTTTGAATAGATGGAACCACTTTTTTATAGTGTAATAAAAACCAAAATTCAACGCAGCCTGTTGTCATTAACAATCTTACACGTATGTTCGGTTTCTTACGTAACTTTTTTAATGTAGAAACAATTTTTTGAATCCTATCCCAGCTTCCCGTCTGTCCGTCGTCGACATCAAAGAAAAACCATATTTCATCTGTTACTTCTGTATTATTCCGATACTTCGCATCTTTTTTGAATTTTTTATCGGCTACCTCAAACAGACCCTTTACTGGTTTTTGAATCACTGCAACGTCTTCAAATTTTTCTTTCAAATATTTTATATATTCAATTTCACTTTCGCCTTCACAAAAGACGTAAATAAGAGGTTTTATCTTTCTTGCCATTATTCAACCTCCATGGTATCTACATCTGGAACCGCACCATATTTTCCTACAAGATATGCTTTTCTGATATTATCATTTGTTCTTACTGGAAGTTCCGTTAAATTGAACAATTCCGAAACACCGTTTCTTTTGTTCTTATCAACAAAATATACCTGATCTTTTCTTAAGATCTCCATATTCAATAATTCCGTATCATGTGTTGTAAAAATAATCTGTGCATGGCCCGGATTGGTTTTTGGACTTTGAAATTTAGAAATGATAAATTCGACTAATAATGGATGCAATTCCCGATCAATCTCATCTACCATCAATAGCCCACCTTTTTGTAACACACGTTCAATTCCTGGGGCAAGAGACATGAGCCTTCTTGTTCCATCAGATTCATCCGAAAGTTCCAATGTAAATAGTTCTTCTTCTCCTGCTTGATTTAATCCACGATGCATGGAGGAGGTTTTTACTTCTCCTATTTGCAAGTTCATCTCAGCAGCCTCTGAAGAATCCTTTAATGCTAGGGCAAATTGTTTTAATGCAGCAACAATTCCCTCTGGAAGATTATTAGGTAGCAAATCATTTGCAGATAATTCTTCATTTCTAATTTCAAAAGACATATCCTCTATACCAACATCTGCCTGCTTTGCGTAAGACACAATTGCTTTTAGCATATTCACATCTTCTGCATGTTCCAATAATTGACTTGGTATATCTGTATAATCTTTTGAAAAATAAATACTTTCCCTAAACCATCTCATAGCATCAATACATGGCTGGTAATTCATCACACATGCAATGGAAAAAAATAATTGATTTGATGCAACTGCTTCTGCAATCATTTCCTTTTTCCTTTTTTCGCCATTTGAAGGGAATGAAAACTCTTGATGATTTCTTGAAAATATTTCTGCTTTTTGTCCTTTGGGCGCTGAATACAAATATTCTTTTACGATTTCTTTTTTTGTAGCTGAAAATCCATAAATGTATTTGACACCATCCTGAATGTATTCATATTCAAATCCTGTGGGACATTGTTCCGAATAGTCATTTAATGCAAAGGCACGCACTGGAATTTCTGCTTTTTCATGCTGCGTTTTTTGCGCATTTCTTATAAATTGCACGCCTAACCAGAAAGCACGGATTACATTACTTTTCCCACCGCCATTTTTCCCCAAAATAGCTGTTGCCGGAAGAATTCCCTTCTTTTTATAAGGTAAAAGACAACTTTTATATTCCGCATTTCCTTTTGCTTCCATAGAAATGATGCTTTTGTCTCTAAATGAACGATAATTTTCAAATTCAAATTTAATCAGCATGTTATATCCCTCCTTGTATGATATAGTATATCCATAATCTGATAGAAATACAAGAAAAATAATTGCTATTTTAAATTATTTTTCTTGTATTTCTTTGTTTTATATCATACCATTTGTTTTTATATATACAAAACAGGATACTGCAACTTGATATCTGTATGCAATATCCTGTTTCTTTCTTATCCTTATGATATTCCTTTGTGCAGGATTAATTTCACTTTGCGATTAATCCCTGCATTATGATAATAACCAAATTCCACTTTCCGATTTTCTTCCCGGACTCCGGTATAGCTGAACAGTAACTGATCTTTGATATTTCCAAGAATCAGGACTTCCCTGCTTGCCAAGAGCATTTCTATGAACTTGCTTCTTGTCATTTTCTTTACCTTAAATTCTGAAGTTACAAGGACATAAATACCATAACGGACAGCTTCTTCCAAAATATCAATCATACTGTTATCTTCCTCCACATTATCATACAATTCCTGAAGAATATCTACCATGACATAAATTGGTGGAAGTGTTTTTGCAAAGTTTTCGATGCTTAAAGAAACATCATCCAATTTGGCTTCTTCATAATCTTCTTTCCTTGCAAAAATATCTTCCTTGATCTGCTTTAAGGCATCTGCAACCGTACTCTTATCACTTGCATAAACTACATTCTCTCTTGACTGGTAAGCAGCAAGTTCATGACTCTTATTATCAAAGAGATATACCTTTTCACCCGAAACCATAGAAAGCATATTTTTGATTACATTTGTTTTGCCTGTTTTTGCATTTCCGATTACAAAGGCTGGTGTCTGTTCCATGGAAAGATAGTATGTCTGTAAAGTATCCGTATCCAGTCCAATTGGTACTTTCCGGTTTGTTTTTTCATATCCTGGGTAGGATGGAAGCATTGACACCGTAAGTTCTTCCGGCATAACCGGAATTTCTTTTGCCTTTTCTTCCGAAGACTTCTGATCCAGTTCAAAAATAAGTGCTTTCAGTTTTTCATTGTATTCTTTTTCTGTTTCAAACACAACCGGGGTATATAGCTGCATCACATGGATGCTGTCTGTTTTTACAAGCGCCCTTCCTTTATGCTCTTCCGGCAGCTTATAGGAACTCCGTCCAACAAAAGAAGAAAGTTCACTTTCATCAAAATTGAAACCACCGATTCTCACTTTGAAATTGTTTCTGGCTGCACTTCTCATAGCCCCATCTCTGGAAGTCGTTACTGCCAAATAAATACCAAGCCCTGCCCCGTCTCTGGATACTTTTTGTATGAAAGATTCAACAGCTTCTCCCAGTTCTTTTACCACTTCATACTGGTCTATGGCAATCACAATGGCTTTTAATGGTTCCGGCTGTGTTTCGTTGTAAACCGAAAAGTTCTGTACCATAGCACGTGCCAGTTTCTTCTTTCTCTCTTTGATTTCCTCTAAAATCAATTTTTGGAACTTTCCGATTTTTTCTTCATGGTCTATATTCATATAGTCCGCAACATGGGGAAGCTGTTTTAATGGGATCATTCCACTGTTACCGAGATCCAAAATATAGAAATTCAGATTTTTCACTGCATTCTTTGCAGATAATCCTAAAATAATCTGCGTCAGCAGCATCGTTTTTCCATATCCGCTGGAAGACAGATATAAAAGATGTCCATTTTTTTCAAAGTCAAGAACATATTCCGTCTGTGCCTGTTCTTCTGGGATATCCATAATACCAATCCCTAATTTCAAATCAACTTTCTTGAAACCGGCACTGTTTTGAATTTCCATCAAATATGGAGATGCCATTTGAAATGCCAGTGATGGAAGCCAGGTCTTTTTCACTTTGACACAATGCTCCTCTTCGTAAAGTTGCTGAAGGTGTTCTACTACAACATCCAACTGACTTTTCTTGAGCTGCTGGCTTTCCTTTCTGCCACTGAAATCCTTATTTAAGGCTTCTCCTTGTCCAAGCATATTCAGCAGATATACCCTGTCGTCTTCCTCTTTTTGTTGCTCTTTTGTTCCGTAGGAAGCGCCACTCCATGCGGACTGGAACAATTCATAAATCTCATTATTACCAACCTGTAAGTATCCACGTCCAGCCTGTGTGATATTTGCCGCATCTGCCGTATGAAGCATTTCTTTACTGTCCGCTGCATTCTGTACTTTTAAGCACAAACGGAATGTTGAGTTACTCCAAATCTGGTCATCTACTACTCCCGATGGCTTCTGTGTCGCCAGAATCAAATGTACTCCAAGGCTTCGTCCGATACGGGAAGTGGAATCCAGTTCTGCCATGAATTCCGGCTGTTCTTTCTTTAACTCTGCAAACTCATCACTGATGATAAACAGATGCGGAAGAGGTTCTTCTGCTTTTCCCATACGGAACAACTTCTGATAATCATTAATATGGTTTACACCATACTCTGCAAAAATACGCTGTCTGCGTGCCAGTTCACTCTTAATGGATGCCATCGCCCGCATACTCTCTGCTTTATCCAAGTTTGTAATTGTTCCCAGTAAATGCGGAAGATTTGCAAACAGGTTTGCCATTCCTCCACCTTTATAGTCAATCAAAAGAAAACCGACTTCATGGGGATGAAAATTCACAGCAAGAGAAAGTATATACGTCTGAATGGTTTCTGATTTACCGGAACCTGTCGTACCTGCTACAAGACCATGCGGTCCATGTGCCTTTTCATGCAGGTTCAGTTCTGTGAAATCATTCTCTGCTTTTGCGCCAATCGGAACTGCCAGGCTTTTATAAGCACTATGAGAATCCCACCGTTTTTCTACTTCCAGCTGAGTTGGTGTATCGACTCCATACATTTCAAAAAATGTCAGTTTATCAGGCACCTGAGAAGTAATCCCCTGCTCATGGATCAAAGGACTTAATGCCCTTGCCATTCTTTCTAGAGGAATTCCTTTTGTGTGCTGTACTTCAAACCGAAGGTTCTTCCTTTCCCCTTCCTCTAATAAAAGATGGGCTTCCTCTGAGTTGTCTAAAATACAGATTGTTCTGATGTTTTCAGGGAGATTCGATTTCTGATCGGTAGTATAAATCATACTAAACCCTAATTCCATTTCTCTGCTTTGCAGGTATTCCATAATTGCATGATTTAAAATCAGTTTTGGTTCATCAATAATAAACAGCAAATGCGGAAGGAAAATGTGTGCTTTTTTCTCTTCTTCCTGTTTTAGTTTTCTCTCTTTTAAAATCTGCTGGATACTTCCCAATATCTGATCCCTGATCTGCTCTGAATAAATTTCTCCGATTACATTAATAAATTCCAATCGCAGATGCGGATACCAGCGCATATATTGGAAATCTTCGGTATATGCTCCGCTATGGATAAAAACAATCTGTAACTCCCGGTAACTTTGGAAAAAAGTTAATTGGGCAAGCATGTATTTTAACTGCTCATGTATATTCCGTTTATTTCCAACCAGACCTAAATGTGCTTTTTTCAAATCAATCTCTACGGGAATCTGTTCTACTTTTTTAAATTCTTTTGGAATTTTCTTGGCTCGTTCAATCAGTTCATCCTTTGTCATATCCAGTTCTTTATCTTCGTAAGAAACTTCTATCTGGGACTCACCTTTCCGATATCCTAAATTTACTTTTAAAAAGTCATCATCTAAGATGGAGCGTTCGTAAATACGGCTGCTGTATTCCAATACCATATCCTGCAGCATAGGAAGTGTCGGTGTCTGATAATCAATCGCTTCCCGTTCTTCTTCTCTTAATTTCTTGATTTCTTTTCGTTTCCGAAGAAGATATTCATCATACATTACCTCCCGGTCTTTATTTTCCTGCTTGATATTCCGTTTTTCACTTACATATCTCTGAATAGAAAAAATTAGGGTAATAGCGGTCATTCCTGCCGTCATGTACATATAAGGTCCTCGTTTCATCAATACACCCATGGCAATCGTAAGCGCCATCATGCAAAGGGGCGGGATGATCAACTGTGCCAGACTCCCTTTTGACATTTCTTTTTTTCTTGGAGGAGCTTTAATTTCCACCTTCTCCTCTTTTCTTTGATATACAACTCTTGGAGAACGTTTATAAAAAGGGAATCCTTCAAAATATTCTTCTTCCTGGCGTTCCGGAAGTAAGGTTGTTTCAAAACATGTTGCATCTGCTAGAACTTCCAGTTTTTCTTTAAAAAACGTAATCATAAAATCTTCAATATGTATCTGATCCCCATTTTTGATGATTATCTGATTGCCATTTACAATCTGATTATTTAGAAATACTTTGATATTTCCCTCTCTTTTTAAGTTCAAGGTTTCTCCATCCAGGCACATCTGCATTGGAAGATGCCATACAAAGTCGTAAGAAAATGAATCCGCTTCTGTCCCAAACCAGATTTGCTGCTTTCTTTTGTATGTTTTGATGGATGTAGCTTTCCTTTCCATGCTTTCTCATCTCCTTTCGTATGGTTTCTTCCAATTCTTTTAATATTTCTAAATTGTATACTATACTACTTATTGTATTTTTTCCAGCGGATAAGTTACTTATCAGTTTTTCACTTATTCACTTATTCTTATCATAGAGCAAACATCAACGCTAATAACGCACTTACCACACAAAACATTCCTATCAATATCAATGCCACTATCTGCTTTTTATTTTTGAATCCTTTTTTTACTACTTTTATTATATACAAAGGACTAAGAAAAAAAATTATACATGCATATAAAACTAAAATCCTCTTATAGTCCATACACTTTATACCTCCCTATTGGTTTTTATGATGTTCTCCTTTTATGATACTACCCACCTCACAATGTGGCAAATACTGCACAGTCACATAATCCCCTTTATCATAATTGTTAGCATACGCTGAAATTTCTAACTGCTTTTTCCCATTAGAAATCACAAATTTATCTCTTCTAGTTCGTTTGTCTGTTTTGACAATTGTAGTTTTTATCTCTCCTGAAAATTGTGGATAGTTCCCACTTACCATATATTTTACATCTCTTAAAATTGGTAAAGCAATTGTCATTCCCAATATTAAAATAATTGTCATAATTATCATAAAAGGAATCTCAAAGTATTTCTTTATTTTTAAGCAAGTATTTATTTGCTCTTTTGATAAATCTTTTCTATTCAAATATTCTTGCTTACTTGGGAATATACCCTTTCTAATAAATACTATATATACTACAAAAACAAATAACAGTAAAAAACCTATTAAAAATGTTAAAAATTCTGCAATAATTCTCTGCATATATTTTCTACTCCTTTCATTATCACGTCTAGCAATAATAAATGAATGTTTAAGACTAGACGTCTCTGGTTGCCGATTCATGTTTGCCATAGTTTATACTAATTATCAACATTACCATCCTATTATATAGGATAGAGTAATATTAATAATACCTGTTAACTTTCAGCAAAATTGTGTATTAATGTCAGAATATATTTATTCCTTACGTTTTAATCGTTAAAAGACTCTTTTATTTGCTGTCTAAAATAAATTTTATACACTTATTGATAATAATGAGAAATATTTATTTTTATTATAACCGCTCCATTATTCTAATGTACATGCTACTTGTACTGTGACTTTATCTGTTGTTTCACTCTGTTCTGGAAAAAGAACAGCAAATAAAGCCTCTAAAACAACTGATCCTCCAACATCATATACCGATTTGAAATAATTTAGTGTTGCCCTACCAATTTTATCTACACCTTTTGCCGCTGTTGAAAATAATCTACCTATGGTTCCCCCCATTATTGCTTGCGACATTCCGTTTAAACCTATTTTTACTCCTTCTACTATTGTAAGTTCTGCACCATCTAAAAGAGTACTGGTCAAACTTCCTGTAACTCCTCCTATAAAATCCCCAAAACCTGTCATCAATACCTCTACAGTTTTTGTTGTAAACTGCATTTGTTGTGCTATTCCTCCAATTCCAGCACCTATTCCCCCACTTATTGCACCTCCCACAAAACCATTTGCGAAATTTCCCCCAGTAATCGATTCACCAATGCCACCAATAACCGCACCTCCAGCAGCTCCCCACGCTATACTTGACAATATGGCTCCTGCGGCACCGCCTGTTATGACTGATAACCCTCCAACTACTCCAATTCCTAAGGCTGTGATACCTACCTTGATAATATCATCTTTATGTTTTTTTGCCCAATTCCAAGCTTTTCCTATTCCATTTCTAATATCACTCCAACTTGGAAATGCACCATCTAAGTCTACCAATACCATTGATGCATTGAAGCAGTAACTATACCGGTTCATACTGAATGGCAGATCCATAAAGCCGGCAATCAAATCCTGCCCTGCAAATCTTCCATTCTCTGCCAGATATTCCCTTGCCTGTGCATAGTAGGTTCCTGATACCTCATCTCTCTGATATCCCGTATATCCAAATGGCTGTATCTTCCCTTGGTTCTGATACAGGTCTTCCCCAAAAACTCCATATCCATAGCTTTCCCTGAGATTTCCGGCACTGTCTTCAATCCGAAGCGGGCTTCCCAGTTCGTCCTGAAGGTAATAGTTCCGTTCCCCATTCTCTTCATACGCTGCCACATTCCCGTCCCAGAAGTATCTCTGGCTCCGGCTTTCCTCTGTCCGCTCCAGAAGGTTATAATACTGTCTGGTCAGGTCCAGGGTATAGGTGATCTGCCGGCTGTTTCCGATTTCCATGCCGATCCTGCCTTGTGGGTCCAGTTTCTCCAGCTTCTCTTTTGGAAGGACACCTTCCTGCTTTCTTACCCGGTGTCCCAGTCCGTTGTACTGGTATCTTGCCTGTTTTCCTGCCGCATCCACTGCTTCTTCCAAACGGTTGATCGCACCGTAGACATACTGCTTCTTCCATGCCCCGTTTTCCTGAATGCTCGTTAAGTTTCCTCTCTTATCGTAGCTGTATGCTTTTAAGAGCTCTCCATGTTTTTCGCTTACCATCTGGTTGATGACATTGTACTGGTAGGAAGTCCTTTCCCCGCTTTCCTCTATCCATGTCCGGTTTCCAAAGGCATCATACCCATACCGGGTCTGCATCTGCCCGTCCTTTTGGATTTCTGACAGCCTGCCCAGTGCATCATAGCCATAGGTATAACTGCCGCTCTCCTGCTCTAACCCTCTTCTCTCCTTGGTGATTCCGGTTTTATTTCCCAAAAGGTCATACAGATAGGTATAACGGTCAAGGATTCCTTCTTGATCTCGATGTACCAGTTCTGTCAGCTGGTCTTTTCTGTCATAAGCATAGGTGGTCTTTGTTCCATTCGGGAACTGTTTTTCACACAGCCTGCCCAGAGGGTCATAGCCATAGTTGATGATGCTGTCCCCTTCTTTTAACTCTGAAAGACGGAGCTGTTCATCATAACCATAGAAGACGGTCTTGCCATCCGGATAGGTCATGCTTTTTCTTTCTCCTGCTTTTCCATAGGTATAGGATACTTCCCTTCCGTCCGGGTACTGTACCTTTTGTGCCCTTCCCAGTGCATCGGGAGTGATCTTTGTGCTGCCTAACCAGTCCTGTACCTCCATGAGCTGACGGAGCGGGTTGTAGGACAGTTTTACTTCCCTTCCGTCCGCATACTGGATACCGGATAAGTCTCCCTGCTTTGTATAAGCATACTTTGTCAGGTAGCCTTCCTTATCCAGCTTGCTAAGGAGCTGTCCTTTCTTATCATAAGTATAAACTTCCCTCTGCCCCAGGGCATCCATGGTTTCTGTGACCTGTCCCCGCAGATCCCTTGTATAACGGGTGACCTGGCACAGCCGGTTTCTTCCATTCTGTTTCTCTGCTTCCAGAAGGTCTGTATCCATACCGGATACTTCTGTATCTTCCTTCAGGCTTCCCTCTGCCCCATACTGGCGTATTTCAATGAGCCGGTCACAGGCATCATACTGGTATTCGGTTTCATTTCCAAGGGCATCCGTTACTTTTGCAAGCTGCCCGCTTAAGGTATAGGCATACCGGGTGGTATTCCCTTCCCCGTCTGTCATGGAAGTCACATTTCCAAGGGCATCATAAGTATAGGATTTCTTCTCCCCTTCACTTCCTGTGATCTCCGTGATCCGATCCATACTGTCATACCCATAGGTTAGCACAAACCCGGTGGCAAGGGTATGGGTTTCCAGGTTTCCGTTGGCATCATAGGTAAATGTTTCCTCTGTATCATCCGGATGCCGGATACCTGCAACCTGTCCTCCCCGAAGATAGCGGTAAACCATTTTTCTTCCTGCCTCATCGGTGATGCTCTCCACATCGCCTAACGGGGTATAAGTATAACATCTGCTCTCCCCAAGGGCGTTGGTTTCTTTCACTAGGTTCCCGTTTCCATCATATTCCATGGATACGGTATTCCCCAGGGCATCTTCTGCCTCTATAAGATTTCCTTCCCCATCATACCGGTAGGCATAATGAAGTCCTTCTTCCCCGTTTACTTCCACTACTCTTCCAAGGGCATCATAAACAAACGTGGTCTTCGACCCGTTCTCATCTTCTTCCCCGATCCGGTTTCCGTTTGCATCGTAGGTATAGCGTACCACTGCCCCGTCTGCATATTTGATCCGGGATAACAGGTTTTCTTCATTATAAAGATAGGTGGTCCTTGCCCCATCCGGTGTTGTCACCCTTGCAAGGTTCCACATACTGTCATAAGTCAGGAGGGTTTCCCGTCCTTCTTTATCAATGATCTTGCTTGGGCGGTTTAAGACATTGTATTCCCTTTGGATGCTCGTCCCGTCAAAGTCTGTCACCTTCGTTACTTTTCCGCTTGCATTGTATTCATAGCTTTGGCAGTTTCCCTCCGCATTTTCCACGCAGGTCACATTTCCCATCACATCATACGCATACTTTGTGACATTCCCTTTTCCATCGGTACTTTCCACCATCCGGTTCAGGGCATCATAAACATACCGGGTCACATTTCCAAGGGCATCTTCGATCGCTGTGATGTTTCCCCGTGCATCATAAGAAAGCGTGATCCGGCTTTTGTCTGCCTGCTGGATGGTCTGCGGCCACCCGGATGCTGTATAGGTGATCTCCACTTCATTTCCAAGGGCATCTTTGGTTTTTACAAGCCTTCCCTGTGCGTCATATTCCCCGCACAGTTTGTCTTTTCCATTTATCTTGATCCCGGTTGGATGGTTCTTTTCCCCATACCGGATCTCTGTCTTGTTCCCAAGGGCATCGATTACACGCACCAGATTTCCCACCGGATCATAGGCATACTGGGTCTTATTTCCAAGCCGGTCCACATACAAGGTCTTCTGGTTGTTCTGGTTATAAGCAAAGCGTTCTTCCCCGTTGCTATGGATATGCTTCACATCCCGGTACTTGTCATCATGGACATAGGTAACCCGGCTGCCGTTCCGTTCCGTAAGCTCTACGCTCTTCTTCTCTTCCTCATACACATAAGACATCTGTGTCCCGTCCGGGAACTTCTGCAGCGTGGTGCGGTGTCCCTCGTCAAAGAAGTTTTCCACCGTCACGATCCCCCTTTGGTTCTCCACATGCTCCAGTTTCCCCTTCGGGGTATAGCCGTAGCGGAAGGTGTTCCCATCCGGAAGCGTTACCTCTTTCAACAGTCCGCCCTGGTACTTGTAGGACAGGCTTCTTCCCGTATGGTCTTGTACACGCTCCAGCTTTCCTTCTGCATCATAAGAAAAGGAAAAGAATTCCCCGGTGTCCTTTTCGGCTTTTACCAGACGGAAAGGGGATCCTTCTTCATAAGTAAATGTTACCAGGCTACCCAAAAGGGTCTCCGTTTCCAGACACATTCCTTCCCTGTCAAAGCGGTAGACTTTTTGTTCCCTGGTACGGTACGTATATCCGTCCTCTGCTTTTTCTAAAACACCTTCACTGGCAAACAAAGAAAGATAGCGGTCCTTCTCCCAGAAAAAACGTTCCTCTTTCCCGTCTTCCCTGAGAAGCACCGCTTCCCCGTCTGTAAACTCCAGATGCACTTCATAATTATGGTTCCAGTCCCTTCCAAGCACACCCTCCCGGCTGTTGATGGCATTGTAAAAGCGGCGGAACGCAAACGGCTCTCTTCCGCCCACCTCCAGGTCGGTCCGGTCATAGATAAAGTTTCCGGTGCTTAAATTTACCGGGTCTTTGGAAAAGGCATGGCAGATGGTTTCCGCTCCTTTGATGTTCGCCATCAGCTTCTCCACAGCCGTCGCTGCATTTTCCGTTACCTTGTTCCATCTTGCCTGTACTTCCTCAAAGGCTTTTTTAAAGGCAGAATAATCGGTGGTAAGCGGGGTATGGATCAGGAACTGCTCCATTTCCTCCAGCAGTGTCTGCAGGTTTTTCGTGACCCCCATAAGTTCCCTGGTCTGGGCAGCATAGTCCGTATCGGCTGCCGGGATCAGTTCACAGGCTCTTTGTCTGCAGTTTTCCAGTTTTGTCAGTGCCTCTTCGATCTTCTCTGTTTTTAGGGCACTGCGAAGCTGGGAAACATCCTGTACGGCTACGCTGTAGCGGACATCATCAGGCACGGTACCAAGTGCTGCCTCTGCCTGGTCTGCATAGGTTTTCATATTTGCGATATGGGTTTTGCACCCGTTTAATAATGTCTTCAGTTCATTGCACAGCGTTGTGATCTCACTTACCTGGAACACTCGTTTCATTCTATTCCCACCTTTCTTTTTATTTATTTCCCATCTGACTAGCTCCTGTGGAATCCAATTCTGTAAACTCAGAAGCAGCAAAACGGAGACTCTCTGAAAATTTTGCTAAAGTATTGCACAGTGCAATCGCTAAGTTATTTTCTGTTTCCAATTGTTCACGCAATGCATCTACTTCTTCACCAGATGCATCGGATAATGAATTTATGAGTGATGAATATGCAGTATTCACTTCATTTTGCATCTCATTGATATCTGATATCGTTGCATCAACAATAGATACAACACCATCCATATTCACATGTATGTTATTTGTCATTGCATTCCCTCCTAACAGCATGTATCCAAATCCGAAACTGCGGATTTAAAACTGGAAATAACATCTGCATGAGCAGAATAGATTTCTTCCATAGATGATTTGGCATCGTTTAATTCATCACATAAAAGTTGTACTTTGGGAGCGATGGAATCTGTATAAAATTCGCCATCTCTTTTACTTAAATCCTGAAGTTTTTTCACAACATTTCCAAGTAATTCAATTATACTTTCATGCTTTGCTATTAAATTCTCTTCTAATGAAGTAAAGTCCTCATCATTTATTGCAATTTTATCTGCCATCTCTTTACCTCCTTATATTAAACTTCTTTTATATGTAATTCTACTGTTCAGTAAAGAAATTTTATTATTAATTTTATCAATTTGTGTGCCTAAATCGGTTACTAATTCTGTTGCTCTGTCAATACCTGTGTTATTCTCATCTTTTGCTTCCTCCATATATGTTTCCAATTTGTTCGCCATCTCACCTTCAAAAATCCCAGATTGCTTTATTTCTTTTTGAGCTAATTTTCCAACAGTTTCCTGCCAACTGGTAGCTTCTGTATTACAATTAGTTTTTGCATTCTGCACCTTTTCCTTAGCAGCCTCATAAATTTCTATTTCTGCCTCTAGAGCTCGGATTTCTCTTTTGATCCCGGCAATTCTACGTTCTTCATTTTTCCGTCTAATTTCATCCCAAAAATCTCCCATACGCTTTCCTCCTGCAAAACTTATTATTTTTTACTGTTCCGTACTGGTCGTATCCTGAGTCTGCGGCCCTTCTGTAGAAGTATTCTCCTGTACATTCTCACTAATATTTTCTACAGTCTCTTCCTCTTCTGGTTCATACTTATCGCCTAGTTTTTCTATCTGACTTTCCAATTCATCCAAACGTGCTTTCTTCTCGGACCCATCTATTTGTGTATTATTTTCCAGATCATCCGCTTCTTTCATGTATGCGTAAATCAGAAGTTTATCGTCTGACAAAGACAAAGCAATTTCTTCTGCTTTTTGAGTTTCCAGCCTTCCTATCCGAATCCAATACTCTAAAATTTTCGGATTACTGCTTGTTGAAAGGCTGTCAATGATATTTCTCATCTCATCCTGACGGAAACTTTCCATATTTGCATAGGAATATGCCACGATATAAAGCGTATTTTTCTCCATTTCAGACGGATCTACCTCTCTTAAACTGTCAATACAAGTTCGGTAATCTTTCTGTATAAAAGCTTCATTCGCTTCTAACAACTGTTTCTGCTCTGGAACGGTTTTTACAGAAAGATAGATTGCATATCCGCCACCCAGCAATGTTCCAATCAATGTGATGACTGCTACCATCCTCCATAGTGAAAAAGTGGATTTTTTTACATGCTGCATCTGCTGTTTTTGTTCCAAAAGATACTTTGTTCTCACTTGCCGAAGGATATCTGCAATCTCTTCCGCTGTCTCACAACAATAGATAGACTCAAACCATTTTTCATCTTTGCAGATTTCAATCCCACTTTCCTGGATTTGTGTGACGGAATATTTGCTTCCCAAGACACCTGCCACAAAGCTTTTATAGGCATTAACAAATTGTAAATCATTTGGTTTTTCACCACGTCCGTAAATATCCCTATCTTTCAAATACAATAATCCATTTTCATCATAATAAAGATTATCTACCGTTAAGTCCAAAACAAAATCTTTTTGCAGATTTTTCAAAAGACAGAAATTAATCAATACTTGGTATTTTTTCTCTCGTGACTCTGCCATTATATCTTGAAAGGGACTCATTCTTTCTATACCATAATAAAAATATAAGTCTTCCCTATCCTCTTCGTATCTGCAAGGTAAAAGTCCCATTCGATTCACGCAAAGTTTTTTATAATCATAACTATCTTTTGCATGCATTGAAGACTTTTTTATTTCTTCTTTTAAATAGGGTAACTTCGGTTGTATTTCTCCAACTGTGACCCCTGTTTTTTCATCACTCTTTTTTTTCATCTTCATTAGTCCCTCTCTCTTCTTTGTCTCTTTGTGAAAGTACAACGATATCACCTGTATAAATATGAGATTCTTCATAAGTAGCTTCTAAATTCAAGTGCCGGCTTGTCCGTTCAGACTGTACCGCTGGATTGCTACCAATTCCATCCATGAACTCCGGAAGATTTTCGCTCATTACTTTCAATGTGGTTGCAATTTTTTGCCGATTATCTAGAGAAACATCATAAGATTTCCCATCTTGTTCATTTTTTATAGTTATGGTAATTTTCATTCCGTTTTCTCCTATATCTTTCTATTAAAAAGAGAACGGTTCCTGCCAGTATTGCTCCTAAAACCCCATAGGCTATGTTTATGTATGGATTACTGGTTTCCTGATTCTCATTATATTCTGCTTTAATTACTGCGGTCGTTTCAGCCTGTATAACTCTTTCAAATGCAATATCTGTCATTTCCTTTTCTGGATTATTTAAAACATTTGAAAAAATATGGTCTTCTTTTTCTTGCTGTTTTTCTTGGTATCTTTTTTCACGTTCCATAAATTCCAATGTGTACATATGAATACCAAAGCGATCGCATAATGATGTGCTTATGTTTTCATTTTTTTGCAATATTTCTGTATCTAAATTCAATCCTGGTTGGGGCTGCATATTCTCTTGCTCTTCCATATGCATTCGCCTCCCTTCCTTTTAGAAAAGCCGCCATCTTTGGCGGCTTCCTCTTTTCCTCTATTACTGATGTTACATTTGTCCAGCCATATCACTATCTGCCTGTGCAAAATTATCAGAAATTTTCTGCATCTGAATGGCCATATCTTCAATCATCTGTCTAACATTTCTAAGTCCAGGTTCTGCTTCTTGGAACTGTTCCACATAACGTTTACTTGTATCTGCTTCCCAAACATCTGGAAGCCCTTCGATCACTTGACGCATTCTGTCAATACACTCTTCAAAAATTGCTCCCTGATCCTGTAAAGTTTTTGAGCCAGCTGCTAATGCTTCATAATCCACACGTAACATATTTTTTTCCTCCTTTGAAAGTAATGAAAAACTATAAAGTTCAAAGAACTTTATGCCTTCAGGTCTAATGCGATTTTCGCAAGTAATTTTTTCTATATTTTACACTTTTTCCCGCTATTTGACAACATATTTTTTCAGTTTTTTTGTGCAAATTAACTACTTTTTTTGATACATTCAATCATTATTTCGTGTCTTTTTCTTGTGAATTCTAGAAAAAACAGAAATTCTTGGTCTTTCCGCTATTTCAAAAAATGGCATCACAAAAAAGGAAGATAGCACTAAATAAAGTAACTATCTTCCTTGCTTTTACTGTTTTCACATATTTTATAAATGATCCTCTTGGGAATCGTTATGCTTTTTTCTTGAAATTATGTAGACTCCCACACAAAGCAAAATAAGTACAACCGGAATCGCAATTACCATTAAAGAAATATTTTTTTGTTCTGGTTTTTCCTTATCTGTCTTGTTCTCTGGTAGATTGCTATCTACCTCTTCTGTTTCAACGGGGTCATTTTTAGCAATCGTCAAATCATTAACAGCTAATGGTTCAGACATAAAGCGGTATGCCATGATATTTTCCTGTGTTCCAAGTCTGGAATACGGCAGCACGCCACCAATATCGTTTAACATTCTTTTGTTATCTTCATAACTTGTCTGTTTTGAATTTTTTGCATTCGCAAGACTACTTTCCAGTTTTTCATTAGATGCTTTTTCTCCGGCTTCGATACTCTCTGCCTGCTTTTTGGTATTTTCTTCCGATACTTTGTAAACCTCTTCTACATAATCTTCATACTGCTTATTCTGAGTTTCTATCTTATCTTTGACAGTATCTTGAGTTTTTGCCAAAGACTGCTGCAGTCCTCCGATGGCTGTATTATCTAAATATTTACCTGGAGCATACTCATTAATTGATTTTTCTAAATCACCTTGAACCTTAAGCATATTACTGTATGCGTCATCAAATGAATCCAATGATTCCCGAACAGAGACATCCTTTTCAACTAACCGGTCTCTAGACTTACTTATCTCATCCAATCTATTTTTCGTATATGTTTCAGATGTACTTAATATATTATTGACATCATCCATAATTGTAGCCTGATTTAATTCTGGAAACTTAAGTGTATTCCAATCTGGATTTTCAATCCCTGAAGTATATTCTATAGTACGAATACTGATTGGATTTAATGTTGCTGTTCCAGAGTTTGGAACCGGCTCGACTGTCGGCATACTAATAAAACCATCTACCATTGCATTGAGTTCTTCATCGCTCATAACTGGATATGTATCAGAATCAATCGTACTTAATTTTTTATACATATCAATCCATGACTTTCTACATCGGGAGAAATTCTCGCTATTCAAAATACCATTATAATATTCTTGCAATTTCTGATTTGCATATGCAATCTTTTCTGCTTCTTGTCCTTCTACAAAAGCTTCAACATTCGGTCCATCATAAACCTGATATTTGGTCCAAACAATTTCTTCGCCTTCTGGAGATTTTTCTGTCCCTTGATCAACAATAGAATTACTTAGTGCCTCTTTAATTGTACTATAAGAAGCTTGCATATTAGCATTTTTTGTATTCGCAGAAAGTTGTTTCGTTTTGAGCTCTTCAAATGCTTTCTCCAAATCACCTAATTGACTAAGATCATTCAATTTATTTTCAATATTTTTTACATGTGTTGTAACTTCATTTCTTTCCGCTTCTGTATCATCCGCATATTGGGGAATCTCCATTTCCTGACCATGCATTGTAAGCATTTTTTCATATTCTGCTGTCACACCATTTTCGTTTTTTAGACTTTCCGTTAAATCACTAGACTGTTTTTTGATGGTATTATCAAACTGTTCCTCTCCTTTTGTCCAGGACTCTTCGTAGGCTTTGTCGATTTCAGCAAGCAATTTATCTTCTTCCTCATAATGTGGTACAAGATCTAACACTTCTATTTTCTTATCTACTGATGTGAGTTCAGGCAACTGAATTGTTTCTGTTAAATCATCTCCTGCCACTTCACCCAATGCCTTCAAGTCACGTATATCATTATCCTTAATTGTACCAGCAGCATCCTGTACTTTATGCACTTCACTTAATACAGACGAAAGATATAACTCGCTGATACCATTATTCAAAGCAGTATATGCGTTCCCAACCGAATAAATTGCCTTTGCTTGGGCAGCCTGTGTAAGATTTTGTGCAATTGCATATTCTAAGACTGCTTTTTGCGGTGTAGAATTGATGGATTCAACAGATTCTGAAAACGTTCCTGGCAAAATTATGTAGGCACTGTATTTCCCATTTTCTATTCCCTGCTTTGCATCCTCAATACCGGTGATTTCATATTGAAGGTTCAGCGTGCCTAGTAAAGACTGGCTATAGCTTACTACTTTGTCCTGCTTTTTAATTCCTTCATCAGCATTGACAATTGCAATTAAACTTGTATCATACAATTTTTCCTTTACTGGTTTTTCTTCTTTTACTACAGCAACTGGTTTTACCTCATCGCTATTCGTTTGACGCCCTGCGTAATAACCTCCGCCCAGACAACAGCCAAGAATCAGTATTCCCACTCCTGTTTTAACAATCTTACTTTTCACATGGGCTCCTCCTTTGTATGTTTTTGCAAGTAAAATTTCATTCCTTTTTCTTAGATTTTAGATACTCTCACTCTATCAGAGTGCTAAAGTGTCTTTCGTTACATTGTACACTGTTGCCATGATATACGCAATATTTTTTGTAAAAAAATTCCACTTTTTCACTTGCTGCTTTTACAGAATATTATGGTTACAGATTACTTTTAATCACTTTTACGGCTGGAAGAAACATTCCTAATTTCTCCACCGAATATTGTTTCTCACCTACTTTTTTAATGCCCCGGTATCCAAAAAACTCCAAATATTCTTCATGTGATATTCCTTGAAAATCAAATTTCCTTGTATCTATTTCAATTAAATACACCTTATAACCTCCTTTCCTAGTTCGCTTTTTTCATATGTTTATCTTCACGTAAAAGCAGTTGCATACTGAAGTGGTTGTAAAATGAAATCTTCCATCATAAGCTTTTGTTTTCTCTTATTGATTGCAATTCTTCTTCATATTCCCGGCAAACACAACGCAGGCGTCTGATTTCAGCCTGGCATTGCTCAACTTGTTGTTCTAACTTTTCAATTTCTCTATTCTTTTGAAGAAACTCTTCTTCTACATCATATTCAAAAAACATATATACCCTCCTCGTGTTTTATATTCCTATTTGATAAAAGATTACTATTTTAACTATCGGAAAAATGCACTTCTATTTCCGATAGTTGTAGTTTTCCCCCTATTTTTATGCTATACTTAAAGCATATTTTTAAAATGAGGTGACATCTAATTTATGAATAATCAACTTTCTTATCACAAACAGCTGATTAAAGAAAATGCTGTCAAATTGCGGAAACTACTATCTGAACTGCCACCATATATTACCGATTATTTCCGGGCAAGAGATACTACGACTTCTTCCAAGACCAAATTGTCTTATGCTTATGATTTGCGGATTTTCTTCAATTTTCTAAAAGTAAATAATCCTGAGTTATCTTCTGTAAAGATAAAAGATATTTCTTGTTCTGTTTTGAATCGGATCACCCCTTCAGACATAGAAGAATATATGGAATATTTGAAGTATTATGAAGATCCAGAAACAAACAGGCAGCAAACCAATAATGTTTTAGGCATTGCAAGAAAATTATCTTCTCTGCGTGGGCTTTATAATTATCTATATAAACGCCAAATGATAAAAAACAAAGTTACGGACCTGGTTGATATGCCAAAGTTACATGAAAAACCGATTACCCGGCTTGATCATGAAGAAATAACTGATTTGCTCGATTATATGGAAAGTTGCGGTGAAAATTTAACTTCTCATCAGAAAAGTTATTATAAAAAAACCATACTTCGCGATTTAGCCATTATCACACTCCTACTCGGAACCGGAATTCGTGTTTCAGAATGTGTAGGTCTTGACATCAGCGATATCGATTTCCGCAACGATGGTTTACACATTACGCGAAAAGGTGGAGATGAATCCATCATTTATTTCGGCCCGGAAGTTGAGATAGCACTTCTTAACTATTTGGAAGAGCGAGAGCAAATTAAGCCACATATAGGACATGAAGACGCACTATTTCTTTCTATGCAGAAAAAAAGGATTAGTATTGATGCTGTTGAAAATGTAGTTAAAAAATACACATCCAAAATTACTGCAAAAAAAATAACTCCCCATAAGCTCCGAAGTACTTATGGTACAAATTTATATCAGGAAACAAACGATATTTATCTTGTCGCAGATGTACTGGGACATAAAGATGTCAATACCACAAGAAAACATTATGCTGCGATGCAAGATTCACGCCGGCGAGTAGCCGCAAAAGTCATCTCTTTAAGAGAGAATCCCATTGATGAGTAACCCTTTTTTCATACAAAAAGAAGAGCACATGACGTGCTCTTCTACCACCATAATATTTTTCAAATTATTTCAAATCTCATTCAAACAATTTAAACGCCCCGTACTTTTTATTTTGTTTAATTGTTAATAAGTTACTATAAAATTACGCCCCTCCTTTTCTTAAAATTCATTTTTAAATACCTCCTTCTGTTTTATTTGCATGCAATACCTGCAACCTCTTTTACAAAATTATAAATCTCACTAATGAAAAGTAATCTGTGATTTTTCTCAACTGGCAGCAAAAGCTGTTGCTTATAAAAAATAATATTGCATCTTATCATTAGTATAACAATAATCTTTTTATGTAAGAATGTTTGCTTTATCTAAATTTTTTAATGCGTTTATATACTGCAAAAACATGGTGCCGATTACTTCTTCATCAAAAAGTTCTTCTATATAGTCCCATGTTATAGATAAGCCCTCCTTCGTTTCCATAACTTGATAATCCAAATATACTTGCGATGTCTGGCTAACCCCCATCTTTATTTCTCCGAGATCATTGATTGTCGCATTATCCTCTGAATCTATAGAGAACAATAAACTTGTGAATACTACCGGCATAATAGCCTGCTGTTGCATATTCTTTCGTTTTGCCAGTTCTCGAATTACATTTATACCATCATAGTGTCTATGCTCCAAAGCGTCCATCATTTGCTTCTGTACCCGTTGTGCAAGATCCCATAAATTAGACATTTCTCCGAGTTTAACATCAAGCAGTATTACAGAAGTAAAGTCACCTATAATATTATTTACATTAGGATTAAATGGATATCTTGTAAATACAGTTACATTAATTGTTAAATCTTTTTGGTTACTCCAATATCCCAATACTGCAGCATATACGCTACACAGCAAAGCAGAGGTGGTAATTTCTCTGTTTCTTGCTTCTTTCTTAATATTCTCCCATATATTATTATTAATAATTTCTTGCTGCCTTTTGAAGTGTGGATTTTTTACTTCAGACAATTCTTTTTTCAAAGGCAACTCTGGGGCTGGTGCCAGTAAATCAATTCTATCTGTCCAATAGCCTTTATCCTCCATATATATATCACTATTCTTAAATTCTTCTAATGCATGCACATAATCTTTATAATCAAATTTCTGCTGCATACTTGATGTCGCTTCGTAGTCATACTCTCTTTTCAACTCTCTGACAAGAATCCGCATGCTACTTCCATCCGCAATCAACAAATCAATCCCAATGAATAAGTAATATTCCTGAGAGTTAATTTTAAATGCTTTAAACTCAAATAAAGGCCATTTTTCTACATCAAATACATAATGGGACATTCTGGAGCGTTCCATTAGAATCTTTTCCTGCTGTTCTTTTTTACTGCATAAGCTTAAATCTTCCACTGTGATTGAGTACTCTGGAACATATTTTAAGACTCTTTGCATACCACTTTTTGAGAAAACCGTCCTAAACATCGATTGTTCTTTAATTGTCCTATTAAGACTTTTTTCCAATTTTTTTATATCTAATTTAGTCAATACTTCATAATAGCCATGTGTTGAAATACCTCCCAAATCAAATTCATCATTTCTTCCTAATAGATACGCCATCTGAACATCTGTTAAAGGGAACTCCTCATATTCATCTCCCGTAGTATGAGAATATTTCGGATATTCATACTTCTGCTTCTTGCTTTTTCCATTCTCAATAAGTTTTGCCAGCTTTTCAGGTGTATTAGCGTATAAAAACTCTTTATAGGAAATCCCCACTTTTAGTCGCTCAGAAATACAGCTCATAGCCCTAACCATTTTTATAGAATCTCCACCATTTCCTAAAAAACTATCCTTTATACTAACCTCATCAAGATTTAAAATCTCTTTCCAAATATTGACAAGCTCTCTTTCGGTTTTTGTTCGAGGATAAATAATCTTTCGAGATTCGTTGTTATTAAAATTATGTTTAACTAATTTCTTTTTTTCTACCTTTCCATTTAGATTTAAAGGAATTTCTTCAATCCGTTCAAAGAACTTCGGCACCATATACTCAGGCAGAGTTTCTCCCAGAAAAGAACTTAATTCCTCGGTATCAATTTCGGTGTCCGATACTACATAGGCGCATAAATATTTCTTCTTGTTTTCGTCTTCCCAATCTACCACAGCACACTTTCTAACTGACTTATGCTGTAACAGACGGCTTTCTATTTCTCCCAATTCGATTCTATGACCGCTGATCTTTACCTGGTAATCTTTTCTTCCCTGAAAAATGATGTATCCTTTCTCTGTCATTACACCATAATCACCTGTTCTATATATCCGTCCATATGCCGGATGTTCGATAAATGCTTCTGCTGTCTTTTCCGGGTCCCGGTAGTATCCCTGTGCCAATCCTTTTCCGCCAATATATAGTTCTCCCGTTACTCCTATCGGGCAATCCTCCAGCCTATAATTCAGCACATAATACGTCTGGTTAGCTAACGGCATGCCATACGGGATGCTTGTCCATTCTGGATTCACTTCTCCTATCGGATAATAAATAGACCAAATCGACGCTTCCGTAGCTCCTCCAAGGCTGACTACTTCAGCATTTTCATATTCTTTTCTAATTCTATCCGGCAGGTTTACAGGAATCCAGTCTCCACTGAGAAGCACCAAACGAAGACTGCTCTCCTCCAGGCTAACGTTAACCTGGCTGCTTTCCTCCATTGACCAGAAATCTGTTTCCTCCTGTACTGTATTATCCAGCATCATCTCCATGATCGCAGGAACAGAATTCCATATAGTGATCCCTTCCTCTTTGATAACTTTTGCCAGGTTATAGACATCATGGATATCCGGAACCTCTACCAAGGTTGCACCTGTTGAAAGGCAGCCAAAAATATCATACACCGAAAGGTCAAAACACATAGATGACAGGCCTATAATCTTGTCCTCTGCTGTGACATGAAACTTTACATTTAAAGACTATGTAGAGGCATTAAATGATTTTAGTGAAAGCAGTACATATAAGGAAGATAAAGATTATTGGATGGAACAAATATCTCTGATTCCACCGGCGCCAATGCTTCCATTACAAAAAGATCCAAGTGTAATTAGAAAACCTCAGTTTGCAAGAATTGAGAAAGTGATACCAAAATCAGAATGGAATGTTCTTCAAAAGGAAGCAAAAAAGAAAGGCATAACAACATCTACACTTTTATGTACCGCATATGCTTTAGTTTTAGGATACTGGAGCAATCAACCTGAATTGACTATTAATGTTACAGTTTTTACCAGGTATCCATTTAATGAAGGTGTTACAGACATAGTTGGAGATTTTACTTCAGTAATTTTATTACGGGTTAATTTGCTTGGTAGAAGTGATTTTTGGAAATTAGCCAGTGAGATTCAAAATCAATTAATGGATGCTCTGGAGCATAGGCATTATGATGGAATGAATGTGATTCGTAAAATTGCAGAACAAGCAGAAATGAAAGAACAGGCAGTTATGCCAGTTGTCTTTACGAGTCTTCTCTTTTCTATGGAGGAAGGTGATATAGTAACCATAGAAGATTTGGGTGAAGTTAAAATGGGAGTTAGTCAAACCTCTCAGGTATACTTGGACTATCAAGTGATGGAAACTAAAGAAGGATTGTTGATTACATGGGACTACATTAAGGAATTGTTTACGCCAAATATGATAAGTACTATGTTTAAACAGTACATTAATATTGTCGAAAGTTTATCAAAGAATGTAATTTCCATGCCTCATTTAGATTCAAAAGAACAGGAAGTATTTACAGCCTATAATGATACGAAGCTGGATATGCCAATATTGCCGATACAGACAACATTTAAAAAAATAGCAGAAAAATATCCTGAAAAGATTCTTATTGCAGATAATACTGGGGGTGTAACTTGCCATCAAGTGGATAAGCAATCTTCACAAATTGCAAACTATTTATTGAACCAGAAAATAAAGAGAGGGGATGTTATTGCTGTTTTAGGGAATAGAAGAAAAGAAACCATTATTAATATCCTTGGAATTTTAAAAGCGGGTGCTGCCTATGTGGCGATAGATCCGGAATATCCGGAAGAACGGAAAAAATACATACTGTCTCACAGCGAAAGTGTGATGT
>OHJQ01000422.1_pt1 | contig 32524 bp, 27 predicted proteins | sample 1568601 | NCBI WGS metagenome assembly OHJQ01 (sample SAMEA3879599, study PRJEB24766) | human gut metagenome | biome: human-associated habitat; feature: feces | place: USA | collected 1985/1987 | reverse complement strand
CCGGCTGATGGCTTCTGCCGCGCCAGGAAGGATTTTTAAATCCTCCGGCCGGTGCAGATAATTGACTTCTTCGTTGATTGTACCGTCCCGATCCAGAAAAATTACCGGCCGCTTTTCCTTTTTATAGTTTAAACTCATAATTTCCGTTTGGCATATGGACCTTGACTGCATCGTACTGCCACCGGTCCTCGTTGGTAATCCAACTCTGCGCTCCCCTCAGTTCAAAATTCCAGTCTGTTACCTGTCCGCCTGCCGCTTCCATGCGGGCTGCTACTACGTGGCGGATGTTATATGGACAGAACATTAACAGGAAGCCGCCGCCGCCTGCTCCCAGAAGTTTGCCGCCTAATGCTCCTGCTTTTTTGGCTTCGTTGTACAGTTCATCAATCTGAGGATTGGTAATCTTGCTGCTCATCCGCTTCTTGCTCTCCCAGCCATAATCCAGGAGTTTTCCAAAGCTGTACAGATTTCCCTTTAACAGTTCGTCCTTCATGGCGTAAGCCAGGGCCTTTACCTCGCACATGGCGTCAAACGCGTCTTTTTTCTCGTAATTTTTTACCTGATCTTTGATAATATTGGCAGAAACGTGAATGTTGCCGGTATAGCACAAAAGCAGATTGTACTGGAGTTCATGGATAATGTCTTTCTTTATCCGCAGCGGATTGACGACCACATTGTTGCGGCCATGAAACTCAATAAAGTTAAATCCGCCAAACGCCGCCGCATACTGATCCTGATAGCCGCCGTCAATCTTCAAATCCAGACGTTCTACCTGATAAGCCAGATCTGCCAAAGCATAGCTGTCTAACTCTACCCCTTTCCAACGGGCCATGGCGGTTAAAAGCGCCACCATAACCGTAGACGACGTTCCCAGACCAGATCCTGGAGGCGCGTCGCACTGAAGATATACCTCGCAGCCCTGCCGGATGTCCATGGCCTTTAACGCCGCGGTTACCAGATCCAGCTTGCCGTCATAGACATAATTTTCTTTTGTGTTGTATTTTACCGTTGTATCAAAATCCAGGGAATGGGCGATAATCTGGTCATCTTCTCTTGGTACAATGGAACAATACGCATATTTGTTGATGGTGCTTCCAATAATGGCGCCGCCCTGTTCCTCGCAGAATGGGGCCACATCTGTACCGCCCCCTCCGAAGCTGACTCTTAAAGGCGCTCTTCCTCGAATTACCATACGACCACTCCTTTTCTCACATCTTCCTGAAACTGGAAATAGGCTTCCGGAATCCCGATGTCAATAAAATATCCGTCATTGACAAAACCTCCCAGACGTTTCCCCTCGTTCATCCACTTTGGTATCATTTCATTTTCCAGGGAAACCTTTCCTTCCGGTATCTGATCCAGCAAGGACTTTCTGATCAGGTAGACTCCTCCGTTGATGGTTCCAGGGCGGCTTTCCTGATTTTTTTCATTAAATCCAGTCAGCATCCCATCCGAAAGCACCGCTTCCCCATAGCGGGATACGTCGGGAACTTCCCGAAGCACCAACGCCATATCCAGACCCTTTTCCTGCTGCATGGCTGCAAGTCGGGAATAATCAATCTGATAAAACGTGTCTGCATTCAGCACGTAAACGCTGTCGTCCTCTACGAATCTTCCGGCATTTTTAATCGCTCCTGCCGTACCAAGAAGCGTTTCCTCATAGGCGTAGGAAACCTTCACGCCAAACGCGCTTCCGTCTCCAAAATATTCCTCTACCATGGATCCTTTATAGCCTACTGCAAAAATAATATGGGTAATTCCATGACGGGACAGTTCGTGAACCACGTATTCCATAAAGGGACGTCCTTCAATCAGAGCCATGGGTTTCGGCCGGTCGTTTACTACGCTGCGGAGTCTGGTTCCCAGGCCTCCTGCCAGTAATATTGCCTGCATCTTCTTGTCCTCCTGTATCTGCCGTAAAGAATGTTACACGCCTAAATATCCTTTTACTAATTCGTACGTCTGCTCTAACCCCTTAATGTGGGTTCTTTCTGTGCCATGGGAAGCGTGAACGCCCTGTCCAATCAGCGCGCCTCGGATGTCGTTGCCTCCCTTTAACGCTGCAGACACGTCGGAACCGTAATGCGGGAAAATGTCTACTGCATAGTCCAGTCCTTTTTCCTCTGCAATCCGGATCAGCCGGTTGGTCATCTCATAATCATAAGGGCCGGAAGAATCCATGGCGCAGATGGATACTTTATATTCATCTCCATTTAAGTCGTCTCCGATGGCGCCCATATCGATTGCTAAAAATTCACTGATGTCTTCCGGAATCCAGGAACCGCCAAATCCTACCTCTTCGAAGTTGCTGATGGCAATCTTTACCGGACGATCCGGACGCTTTCCTGTCTCAGATAAATACTTTAATACTGCCAGAAGCACTGCTACGGAAGCTTTATCATCTAAATGGCGGGAATTAATAAACCCGCTTTCGGTATAGCGGAACATGGGATCAAAGCTGATATAATCGCCTGCACTGATTCCCAGGGCTTTTACGTCTTCTTCGTTTTTTACCGGCTCGTCAATGCGGATTTCCATATTTTTCAGCTTTCTTTCCATGGTTCTGGCATCGTCATAGGTGTGTACGGAAGGCGCTGTGGTAAGAATGGTTCCGGTATAGGTCTTTCCGGTGCGGGTGTGGATCTTGCAGTAAGTTCCCTCGATAGATTCCATCATATACCCGCCTACGCTGACAAACCGAAGGGTTCCCTGGGAACTGATGGAACGGACCATAGCCCCTAACGTATCTCCGTGGGCGGTCAGTCCTAACGTCTCTTTTTCTTCGCAGCCGCAGGCAGCGGGAACTTCAATAATCAGGCCGCCCTTTTTGCTGTAAAATGAAGAGAATCCGAAGCGTTTCGCTTCTTTCTCAATGGTTTCCATAATCTCTTTTGTAAATCCGCTGGGGCTGGGAATATTCACCAGCTTTTCTAAAATTTTTACTATATATTCCATTTCTGGCGTCAATATCTGCTTACTCATCTGGTAAAGTCCTCCTTAATCACATCCCAGGCTCCGTCTACGCTGAAATGAGCCTTGATATAGTCCTGTGTACTGTCTGACAACTGTTTTAAACGTTTGGTATCCTGATATAATTTTACGGTTTTATCTGCAAATTCTTCTGCTCCGTCTGCAATTTCCAGGGTCTTTTCTACATCCGGAATTCCCTCTGCGCCGATGGACGTGGTCACAATGGGCGCGCCGTTGTAAATGGCTTCTACTACTTTGCCTTTTACCCCTGCGCCGTAGCGGAGAGGAACTACAACAATCCGGCACTTCTGATAAATATCTTCCAGTTCTTCATCACTGACAAATCCCTTTATGATAATGCCGTTTCCAGGCTGTTCCAGCCCTTTAATCTCGTCGGTCACTTTGGATCCCACTACGTAAAACTTCATATCCGGAATCTGTGCCCGAATCAGCGGGAAAATCTCTCTGGCAAACCACAATACTGCGTCTGCATTGGGCGGATGGGCAAATCCTCCCACAAATACCAGTCCTTCCCGCTTTTCAAAGTCTTCTTCTATCTTGTCTAAAAACTTATCATAAACATACGCGGTAATGGCTTTTACCGGAATCTCCGGATTGATTTTGTGGATAGCCTGCTCTTCGATATAAGACGGATAATAGGAAACCGCCGCTTTCTGCATCATAGAAAGTTCAATAGCCCGCCAATAGTCCGCCTCCCGCTTTATCTTAATATCTCCGGTCAGTTCATATTCCCGTCCTAGCCGCAGGAAGTGAAGGTCATGGCCATAATAAATGACCTTGATATTGGTGTGGTCTTTGATAAAGTCTACGTACTTAGTCGCAATATGGGGCCGGTTTAAGTAGGCAAAATCAATTTCATCCCCATTTTTTTCCAGCCAGTCCCAGATGCCGGTCTGGTACTCCTGACCGTAAAGGATTTCCACTCCCATCTGCTGCAGCGTAGTAGAATATGGCTCTTCATGAAGGAAGTTGTCTCCTAAAAACTTGACTGCAAACCCCTTTTTCAGAAACATCTTAATATACTGATACGTGGTCTTGGAACCTGCGTCCTTGTCAAAGGTAGGCACGTAGTGATCCACGATCAACACCACCTGCTTTTTCTGGCTTCTCTCTCTTGCCCTGAACGGGTTTGGATTGCCGTCATTTACCGACTGCTTCTTAAACTCGTCTGCCCATTTTTCTTTTAACTTTCTGCTGTTTTCCACCTGGTACCGCTTTAAGCCAGTGCCGTTGACATCGGTTCCGTTGGAAACGCCTTCAAAATGAATGACCTTGGAAAGAGGCTGATATACTACCCTGTAACCTGCTTTCCGGACTTCAAATGCCAGGTCAGAGTCCTCACAGTAAGCAGGGGCAAACCGGTCGTCAAAGCCGCCGATCTGATCCCACAATGCCCGAGAAAGCAGAATGGCAGCGCCGGAAATATAATCCACGTCTTTTACATAGTTGTATTCTGCCTTGTCCGGATTGTCCAGACGGCCGTAATTCCAGCCGGAACCGTCGCTCCAGATAATTCCTCCTGCTTCCTGCAGACGTCCGTCCGGATAAACCAGCTTGGAGCCTACCATACCAATCGTCGGATCAGACTGAATCAACGTTACCAGAGAACTGAGCCATCCGTCGGTTACCTGGGTGTCGTTATTTAAAAACATGATATAACGGCCTCTGGCCTTTTTTGCCGCCTGGTTGCAGTTTCTTAAAAATCCCTGGTTTTCCTGATTTCTGCTGATAACCAGGTTTTCCGCAAATTTAGGCAGCTCTGCCGTCGCATCCGTAGATACGTCGTCTGCAATGATGATTTCATAAGTCACGTCCGGCGTATGCTCTAAAATCGACTTTAAGCAGGCATAGGTATAGTGAATCTGGTTGTAAACCGGAATAATAATGGAAACTTCCGGCTGTTCCTCTTTTGGAAATACCAGTTTGCCGGTTTCCCGATAGCCGTCTCCGATCTTAAAATCTCCTTCTATCCGGTTACGTCCCTCTCTGGTCACATACAGCCGTCCATAATAACCTGGATGGCGCACCGTTCCAATGGCGTATTTTAACACTTTATGGCGTCTGGTTCCTTTTGGGAAACGGCGGCGCACCGCATTGGCCAGTTTCCGGTAAACCTTGTAAATCAAGGCTTCATGGCCATTTAAATAGGTCATGGTTTTTCCCATCTCGTCAATCTCGTGACGCAGGTCTTTGATGATAATCTCCAGGTTGGCCACATGATTGTTGGTCAGGCGCAGGATTTCCTGATCTTTTTTAATGGTAATATTGCGGTCTTCCTCTTCTTCCTGAAGCACTACAATCCGCTCCATGGCTTTGTTTAAGTCCGCATCCTTCTGCTTTAATTCTTCTCCGGTAACGATTCTCTGCTCAAAATGCTTTAAATATCCCTGGTCGCTGTCTCCATGAACATAGGACTGGAAGGATTTTTCCATATCGCCATACACAGCCGCCGCTTCCGGACAGATGCCAAACTCTGCTAAAAAGGCGGTCAGATCGCCGTATTCCATCAGCTTTTCATATTTATAATAAAAGTAAGCCAGATTCCGGTAGCGGGCAAACTCAGCAGGAATCGGGAAATCAAAGACCCATTCATAGTCAATGACCCAGATTTTGCCGTCCTTGTCCTCCATCATATTTTCAAAAATACCGTCTAAATTGGTAACCGGATAGGAATCTCCTGCAAACTGGAATCCTTCCGGCTGCCCGCCAAATACTTCTGTAAATCCAGGAGTTGCAAAAAAGCTCTGCATCTGGCCGTCTGACACGGAAAAGACTTTGTCCATCGCAGCATTTAACTCACAGACAGGCGCCTGGCCGTTTTTAATCTGTCTTCCCAGAATTTCCGCCAGAGTTTCCCCTTTGATAAACGGAAATCTGGCCGTCCGGCCATCTGCACTGACCGTCACGTCGGCTGCCTCGATATTCTGATAACACTGCTTTAACTGCTCTTTTTTCTCTTTCAGGGACTGAATATGGCTGGATGCCGCCGCAGTCAGCGCCGTTTTTTCCACCCACCGTTTTCCCTCTTCTTCAATGATACTGGTCCGGATCTGAAACTCTTCTTTTCTGGTCCGGTTGTATTTTACAAAAATTGTCTCTTTCATCATTTCTCCCAAATTACCAGATAGGAATCTGCAAACTGCGGAAATTGTCCTTCCCGCAAAAGCTCGTCAAATCCGGCTTCTTCGCTGAAATACCGGAATCCAGGCTTATCATAGGCCACAGACAGGTTGCTTAATTCGCCTTTTTCCGGAAGACGTCTGTCGGAATAGACCGCTGTCGGAAGGCGGTGATCCGGTACTGGATAATACACCGCCGGTTCGTGGCCGTCCATACATTCTTTTGTTATCCCGTCTAAAATCCGCCAGGTCAGGGATACCGTTTCTTCCTCCCGCTCTGCTCCTGCAAAAATCCGCAGGCCAATCCGGTTAAATCCGGCAATGATTAGCTGTCCTTCCGGCTTTAACCGTTTTTTTAACAAACGCAGCAAATCCTTTAGTCCGGCTTCTTCGTCCTGCCTGTTTTCCGACAATCCGAACAGCAGGTCCTTTTTAAGTTCCGGAATAAAAATATAGTCGTAGCTCTCCGGTTCCAGGCTTTCTAAGGAAACCGCTTTTAACAGATTCACATTTTCCGCCTGGGGATAGCGGCGCTTTACCACTTCCAGATCCTCATCTTTCCGATCCCACACGTCTATCTGGTTCAGCCGTCCTGCCAGCATACCGGTTAAGGCGCCGTAGTCTGCCCCGATCTGCAAAAGCCGTCCTTTCTCCTTCCAATCATACCACTCCAGTAAATTTTCCCGAATCGGGGACAGGGCGTATAGCACTTCCGGTTCTTCTTCTGTCCCCAATGCCTTTCGGATGCCATCCGGTCCGGAACCATATTTTTCTAATATATCTAAAATCTGATAGCTAATATCCTTCATCGTTTCACTGCCTTTACCTGGGATTCCATGTCATAAACCCCAACTGTATTTTTATTGGAAATTACCGTTAAATTGGCCACATCATAAAGCCGGTGGTACACTACGTGTTCCCCATGCTCAAATCCGGTACAGCTCATGGACAGCAGATATTCTCCGCCCTGAAGGGTCATTTTCTGGGTAAATTCTACCTGGTATTCATCTCCGTTTTTTACCGGCTGGATATCGGTCCCCTCAAACATGGTGTTGGTTCCTGTTAAATCCGTTCCCTTTTTATCCTTAATCGTATAGGTAAAAATAGGCGCTTCAATGTCTGCGTGGAAACGGATGCATTCCCGAATGGTAAACATTTCCCCTTTGATTAGAAGATTGGTCAGACTTCCTCTCTCGTCAAACAGTCCCAGATCGTATATTTCCGCCCTGCCGTCGCCATATTCGGTACGGTTGGCGTTGATGGTAATTTTAGACTTCATCAACGGACGCTCTAAATGGTACTTTTTCTCCAATTTGTCTTTTTCTGATGTAAATGCAGTTTTCTCTAAATCAGTGGGGCCGCTGCACTCTGCATTTCCTTCTTTTTCCAATTCTTCATCCAAAGCTTCCATCTGGCCTGCCAGAATCTTCTTATATAAATCAACCATGTGGCCTGCGCTTCCCTCTGCCACAAAATTCCCCTTGTTAAGCAGCACTACTTTATCGCAATACTTGATAATGCTTCCCATATCATGGGTTACCATCAGAATCGTCGTACCGCTCTGGCGGATTTCTTCCATCCTCCGGTAGCACTTGGCCTGGAAGAACACGTCTCCTACGGAAAGCGCCTCGTCTACAATCAGAATCTCCGGCTCCACATTAATGGCCAGAGCAAAGGCCAGACGGACAAACATACCGCTGGAATAGGTTTTAACCGGCTGGTAGACAAAGTCTCCAATCTCTGCAAAGTCCAGAATGTCCTGAAGCTTGTCATCCATCTCCTTTTTGGAATATCCCATCATAGTACCGTTCATGTAGATATTCTCAATTCCGGTATAGTCCATGTTAAATCCGGCCCCCAGTTCCAGAAGGGCGGAAATCTTGCCATTTACCTTAACCTGTCCGGTAGTCGGGGTCAGAACTCCGGTAATAATCTTTAAAATCGTAGATTTTCCGGAACCGTTGGTGCCGATAATTCCAACAGTCTGTCCCTTTTTCACATGAAAAGACAGCTCATTTAAGGCGTAAAAATCTTTGTGGTATTCTTTATGGGAAAAATTTAAAGATTCTTTCAGCCTGTCGATGGGCTTATCATATAATTTGTAAATCTTCGTTACTTTATCAACCTCTATGGCATATTTTGTTTCTAACTCAGACATTCTGCCTCCATCTTGTCTTCTCTTAATCTCTCTTAATCTCAGTCTGCCCAAAACAGCCGCAGCAGAAACCAAATTCTGCATTACGGCATACTAAGCGCATTATATGGGGAGTATACCACAAATGGAGGACTGCCGCAAGACATGGAAAAACAGTCAGGGGATGGGATTTTTCACCTGCATACCCTGACTGTTTCTTAAGATTTTTCTATTAACCAGATCGTTTTACATGAACCATTATACTCCTTACCCCAACACCACATCCAAAATCATCATCACGCTGAATCCAGCTGCAAAAAACAGGGTTCCCACATTAGAGTGGCGTCCTGCAGACATTTCAGGAATCAGTTCTTCTACTACAACGTAAAGCATGGCGCCTGCCGCAAAGCTAAGCAGGTACGGCATTGCCGGTATTACCAGGCTGGCTGCCGCAATGGTCAGAATGGTGCCCGCAGGTTCTACCACTCCGGAAAGCATTCCATATAAAAAAGCCTGCGGTTTTGAAACTCCTTCCGATCGAAGGGGCATGGAAATAATTGCTCCTTCCGGAAAGTTCTGGATTGCAATACCTAAAGCGAGGGCCAACGCTCCTGCCGCCGTAAGGCTGGTACTGCCGTTTAAGAGTCCTGCATACACGACCCCAACCGCCATTCCTTCCGGAATGTTGTGGAGTGTAACAGCCAGAACCAGCATCGTGGTCTTTTTTAAAGCCTTTTTCGGCCCTTCAGCCTGTTGTGCATTCCGGTGAAGATGAGGAATCAGATGATCCAGCAGCAGCAAAAACAAAATCCCCAGCCAGAAACCGGCTGCCGCAGGAACAAAGGACCACACTCCCATATGGGCGGCCTGATCCATGGCAGGAATCATCAGACTCCAGATGGAAGCAGCAACCATAACTCCTGCTGCAAAACCGGAAAGCGCCCGCTGTATCCGGTCGCTTAAAGTACCCTTTATAAAAAATACACAGGCAGAACCCAGGGCGGTTCCGATTATCGGGAAAATCATCCCAGGCAATAATTGCATCATCATCTTTTTATTCTCCTTCTGCTTCTATAATCGTTTTATTGTGTCAGACCCACACATAAGTATATGATTATATGGGTGTATGGAATCCGCATTGTAATTAGTTATGACTAACCCATGTCATTATACCATACTTTTACCGTTATGCAAAGAAAATTTAACTATCTCCATTGGCGAAATAATGTGAAGAAACTCGTAAGAAATATTCAAAAATCGTTTATAAATTTTCGATTTGTATTCTGTTATATTCAGACTATAGAACGATGTCTTTATTTTAAGGAGAATTGCTTATGAAGTTAGAACCATTGCCATCTATCTTGATAACTGCCTGTACGCTTGCCTCTGTTCTTGGACTGGCCGGCTGTTCCCAAAAGCAGACCAATCAGGTTTGATAAAAGCCAGGCCGAGGTCACTACTGGAACTGCTGGAATTGCAATCGGCCATCCCGTCTCTATTACCTACACCGGAGAACTAAATCCCGATGAAGTGTCCCAGACTGTAGAAGTAACCAAAATTCTCGTAGAAGATCCGGAGTCATAAGGCTGTCAAACCAAGGCTACTAGCTTAGTTAGCTAATAGCCTTGGTTCTTTTCCAAAAAAGACTTGATGTTTTTTAACTATTAATTTCCATCATAAATTTTCCACTATAATTTCTGCCTTTTGGAACCTGTTTTACTGGGTCATAAGGCGTCTCTTCAAACTGAATTTTAACTTCTAAACCTGAAAAATCAAATGTTACTATTGTACAATAATCTGCAGTTATTGTTAAAATTCTTATCTCGAAGCGTTCTGAATCCAGCCATCTACCTGTCGATAAAACTGGATAGTCACCCCAAATACTTCTTAAGATTCCTGGTTCCATTTCATCTTTTAAACCCAGCATAAGTTCATATTCCTGATGGTCTTCTGTATATTGCATTCGACATTGAAATTCATTTTCAAAAGACAAGCTGATTTTTTCGATTCCTGTTCTATTCAGTTCAATGTGAGCATCTGCAAATGCCAGGCTCTGTCGTTTTGTTGTTACCATAGATTCTCTGTTTGAATCCATTATAATTTCTTTTCCCGAAACTTCCCACGCTTTTAAGGAAACAGGATTGGATTCTGGCCATGGCAACTTGAGATCTCTCAATTTTTTCTGTAATGTATCCCACTCATCTTCTGTTGATTCTCTATCAAAAGCAGGAATCAAATGCTTCCAAAACAGTTCTAAAATCCTTTCCGGTCTGGCTTCTGATGCTGTAGTAACTAATACTGCATCATAGTCTTCCAAAACCACTGCCAACTGTCCAAAACTTCCATCAAATCTGTATGCATTTTTCTGTGTGCATCTCCAATTCTGGAAACCATATCCGCAATACCAGTCCGGTTTTAATGTAGGATTGCTATGAGACCAGGAATCCTTGAACTGCATTTTTGTAAATTCCTTTACCCATCTCTCTGATAAAAGCCTTTTACCATCCCATATTCCGTTATTCAAATACAAGACAGCCAGTTTTGCCAAATCCTCTGTACGAAGGAATAATCCTCCTCCCCCATACTCGATTCCCATAGGACAGGTATCGCAATATGCATCATAAATTCCCAAAGGTTCAAAAATACGAGTTCTCAAATAGCGTGTCATATTTTGTCCTGACACTTTTCTAATAATTGCCGTCAGCATATAACTCGCCATGGAACTATACTGAAAATGTGTTCCTGGAGCATAGGGTACTGGATGATTTAAAAACTGTTTTACATAGTTATCTGTCCCTTTTCTTGCTGGTACAGAATCATGTCCGCATGTCATTGTCAGCAAATGCCATATATTCATTTTCTTTAAATTTTCACATGGATTTTCCGGCGCATATTCTGGAAAAAAAGACAATACAGGATCTTCTAATTTTAGTCTTCCCTCATCAATCAAAAGTCCAATGGCTGTTGCAGTAAAACTCTTTGTTGCAGAATGCATGGAGCGCTCCACACACTCTGAATACGGTTTATAATATCCTTCTGTTATTACTTTGCCATGTCTGATTATCATAATGCTGTTCAGCATAATGTTCTTTTTTTCTGCTTCTTCCAGCATCTCTAAAATAGATTTTGCAGAGACCTTTTCTTTTATCGGTGTGCTTCTCAAAAGAAGCTTATTTTTTATCATATGACCACTCTCCCCTAGAAAATCCCCACAGCAGAACCAGCGATACTTACCACTATAATTCCCAAAAGAATGGTTGTGGCTTTCGTTTCTTTCTTTAGAAGCCAGTAAACTAAGCCAAAAATCCCCAGTGACAAAATATCCGGCATAATGGTGTTCAAAACGTCCATAATATTAACAACGCCTTCTCCTACCCCTATTGCAAGCTGCAAATCTACAGATACGATACTTGCAGTCATACCGCCAACCACCATTAAACCGATAATCGTTACTGCGCTGAATATCTTCTTAATTATTTCTGATGTATTTTGGAATAAGGATACTCCAAATTTATAACCGTAAAATACTCCAAAATAACGAACCAATAAATTACTGACTCCATATATCAGCATGAATAAAATCGGCCCCAAAAAACTCCCCTGTAAAGCGAATGTACATCCAACACCAGTTGCGATTGTTTTTAATGTTCCCTTGTCTATTGTATCACCAATTCCAGACATTGGTCCCATAAGACTGGCTTTGGTAGCATTAATCGATTCTTCCGGAAAATCTTCATCTTTTGCATTTCTTTCTTCCATCGCTGTCAGTACTCCAAGAAGAGTTGGATTAAACATTGGTGTTACATTATAAAATTCTGTATGCCGTTTTAGTGCTTCTGCTAAATCTTCTTTATTTTTATACAATTTCTGCAAAATGGGGGCTAAGCTGAATGCACACCCCATATCCATTTGCTTTTCATAGTTCAATGAAGCGCTGACACTCAAAGAATCAAAAAACAGTTTTCTTAAATCTCTTTTTGTTATTACTTCTCCTGTATTATTATTAGAAGTCATCATCAAGCGCTACCCCCGTTTCTGTATTTTTTTCCATTAAATTTACAATAATAATTGCCAAAACCACTGCAAATATTGCAATTCCCAAAATAGGCAGTTCCAAATATGCTGCTAATGCAAATCCAAAGATAAAATAATGGACTGTGCTCTTACTGATCAGCATTTTTGCTAGCATTGCAAAGCCTAAAGCCGGAAGTATTTTACTAGCAACTTTCAGTCCATTTAAAATGAACTCCGGAATCATATTGACTAATAACGTAACCTGCTCTGAACCCATATAAAAGCAAACGCTTAAAACTACTGTCATAATTGCAGGAAATGATACTGCTGCCAGCAAATGCATACGACGTACATTTTTTACATCTGCCTGTGCTGCATACTTAGTTGCCTTTTCTGAACAATATCCCCTGATTCCAATGTATACTGCATTTTTAAGAAGTAATGCTAATGTAGAGATAGGAAATGCAAGTACAAGAGCCATGTCTGTACTGGCTCCAGAAGTAATTACAAATGCTGTTGCCAAAATTGTACCTGCTGTAAAGTCTGGCGGAAGTGCCCCTCCTATTGCATAACTTCCTAAAAATGCCAGTTCCAATGTTGCACCAACAATGCAGCCTGTCTGTGGATCCCCCAGAACCAGCCCAGTTAAACTGCCGCACACAATCGGACGCAGCCAGTTTAGACTGCCGACCATTGGATTCGCATAGCATACAAATGTAACAATCCCAATTAATATAGCCTGCATTAACATAATTATCCTCCATCCTGCAAGAAACTTATTTTACAATGATTTTATCATCACCTGGTACTGCACGTATTTCAACTTCAATGCCTTCTGCCGCTAATGTCTTTAATTTTCTTTCTTCTTCATCAGTAACATGTACCAGCTTTGATAAGTTATGTGTGTTTTCCCGTAATTTTACGTTTCCAAGATTCAGGGAATGAATCTGCTCTGCTTTACTTGCAAGTTCATATCCATCATCTATACTGCTTGTAATAATCATTAAATTGTATTTATCTGTAACGCCGCTGTTTAACGCTTCAATAGAATCTTTTACTGACTTAAAGACCAGTTTTACACCCGTTGGCTGGCTGAGTTTTAAAATACCTTTTTGTATTGGATCATTTGCCACTGCATCATTAGCAATTAAAATACAATCTACTCCGATTGAAGCTGTCCATATAAATACAACCTGTCCATGAAGAAGCCTGTGATCAACTCTGACTAATTTAACCATCTTTTTCACCTCCTTAAAAAACATCTACTTCATTATTATCCAGCTTCATATTATTACAGTCACAGACAAACTGACTCGCTCTGCCTATAATTCCTTTGATTTTCTCTGCAGTATCAGGTTCTCTGTCTGTAACCATTTCAATCAAAAGGGGCAAACTGACACCGGAAACCAAATAAAAATGTTTTCTGCCAATATATTTCATAAATTCATTATTAACACTACCTCCAAATACATCCGTTAAAACAATAAGTTCATCTCCTTCTTTTATTCCATTCACATATTCCTTTACTGCTTCTTCCATATCTTCTTCTGCTTTTGTATAAGCTCCGAAAAAAGACAGGTTTTCATTCTTCCCCATAACCATTACAAATGTGTCATACAGCCCCTCTGCAAGTTTTCCGTGACTTGCGATTAAATATTTTGTCACTATTTTTTCTCCTTCCCATAATCAAAATAATTTTTTATATAAGCAATTTCACCAAGGGGAATTTCTACATTGTAATGCAGACTGATATTCTGAAAGGAATCCCTTACTGCACTGGTAAATAGTGTAAACTCTTCTGACCATATTTCCTCATTATCAAACTTATCTAATGCCTCTTTTCTAATCAGACGCTCTACCAGGCAGCATATATGTACATTGAGTGAAATCCTGATTCTATCAGAAAAATTCCTTCCCATCTTTTTCTGCAGTTTTTCAATTCCGTCGTTAACCATACCTATCAACACTTCCGCATCCAAAATGGTTAAATTTTGAATTACATTTTGTAAAGAAAATTCTTTTACCAGACTCTTCTTAAATACACTCAGCTCTTCCTTTGATAAAAACTGCCCCAAAACAGAAAATACTCGTTCCATATGATTGAAGCCAATTACATCTTCCATAGAAACATAACAAATATTTGGATTTTTAGGATCTTGTGTTCCCACAACAAACAAGACTTCATATTTATCAAATATTGCCTGCAGTGATTTTGGTTCTAAAACATTTCTGTAATCAACACTTAAAAATTCTATGTTTAATTTTTTTGGAAGGCTGGCTGCAAACAATTCCGACATTCTCTTTGCTGCTCCAATGCCAGTTTCACTGCAAAACAAGATTGCTTTCTGAGGAATTGTATTATCTACCAGACGGTACGTACTCCTGTTTTCGCAGCATACCGCTTCCGCTATCTTATCCAAACTGACCGATGCCCTTATCTTGCTTCCTGCATCCATCGCCATTCTTGTTGAAACATTATTAATAATAATTGCCTTTAAACCTTTCACATCACTTAAACAGCTATGTAGCTCTTCTAAAGACCCCATATCTACCAGTATAATAAGTTCTCTTGGCTTTTTTATATACTTCATATACTTTTTGAGTCTCTGAATAATCTCCGCAGGCGATACATTTATTGGCATATCAATTGCTTCAAATATCCTGAGTCCTAATACCTTGTTAACAATTTCAGCCATACTGCTTGCAGTAGCACTCCCATGGCAAATTATCACGCCTCTGGTTTTTCCCCATCCTGGTTCTCTATTAAACTGTATCAGATTTAAAAGTACAAACAGCTGATTCATATTACTCGCTTTAACACCCAGATAGCTTTCAATATTATCCTTTAATTCTTCTACCAGCAATTGTTCTGCTTCATGTTTGTCTGACAGTTCTTCCAGGCACCTTTTTAAATCACTTTCATAATAGTTTTTTTCTCTTCCCATCAATTCAGACTGAACATATAAACACTTTGCAAAAAGAAGCTCAAATTCTGTTGGAAACGAAATACCATATCGTTCTGTCATGGAATCGAGTATCCCAGAAACAACTTTTTTAAAAGCTTCTATTTTTTTATTTGAATAGCAGTTCTTATATGTCAGGTAATCGCAAAATTCTTCTGTTATCTTCCATAATTCTTCTACTTTTTCTTCTGCATCCAGTACCTTTTCCATTTGAATATATTTTTCATATACTTGTTTACAATAATTCTGAAATTCGTCTATATAATGACTTACTTTAGAATTTTTAATGTTCATCATAACAGACGGTTCTGTTTCTAAATAAAACTTGTAACTTTCTGCTACCACCTTTTCTGGAAGATCATATATACATATTTGCACTTCTTCTGTTTCCGTTTTTCTCACAAATGCGTTTGCACAGCAAGTCACAACAATGTCTCTAAGCTCATCGATATTTCTTGAATAATAATATTGAATTAAAAGTTCCATCGCACGAACATCTATTAAAATGTCACTCTTAATTTTCAATGCTTCCCGTTTCATAAAATACAGCAATAATTCTTTTTTATCTTCATCAGACCGTTCTAAAAGAGATGGAATTTCTATCGCAAGAGGTATTTGTTTTACCAAGTATTCTACCTCGCCAGAATCATGGCTGATATTAGCTGTCAGTATAATCTTACATTCAGCTTTCTCTAAAATTCGGATCAACTGACTGCAGGAAACCTTTTCAACATTTTCAATACATATAATCCGCTTCTTTTTTTCCGAAGAAAAACCTGACAATTCTAATGTTTCATAATTATTATCTAAACTGCCAGCATCAATAAATTCTGTCTCACTATCTGAATATCCCTTCTCCAGTGCATATTTCCCTACCAGTTCTGCCAGCTTATGTTTTCCAGTACCCTTTTCCCCATAAATTAAAATTGGAAGTCCCTTATCTGGATACCCCACCGAAACTTTACATTTATTAACCTGATAGCTTAGTCCTGAATGTGCTCCAATATAACTGTCAAATATATCCTTTTTTGAAATTCCTAAACATTGACTCAATTCGTAAAAATTCAGATATACATTCTCTTCCAGATGAATTCGATATAACCGCTCAACAATTTTTCGATGCAAAAAGGACACTGGCCTTGTACTGATTTTGATAAGTTCCTTTTCTTTTACCATTTCATTTAAATAGTGGCTGCACAAATTCCTGCTAATATTTAATTGTTTGCTGATTTCTCTTGTAGTCACTAATTTAGGAGCTTTCCAATCTAATAATTCCGTATTTGATTTAACCAAATCATATATTTCTTTTTTCGTCTTTTCGTACATAGAACTTCACCATTTTCATTTTTATTTTCCGTCCATGTTTTCTGATTCTGATTATATTCTTTTCTCTTCTTAAAATCTCTTTTGTGAAAAAAATCAGACTCTTCTATTTTATTTTGGACAGATTCTTTTATGTATCACTCATTCCAACTGATTTATGACGCATTTTGGACTGTTTCCATGTTTTAAGTCAAAATAAAAATTTCGGTCTATTCTGCCGTAAAAAAGCGTGCGTCAAGTGCGGTTGTCGACAAGCAATTTCTTATCATATAAAAAATACAGGGACCTTTTTTAGGCCCCTGTATAACAATTTCAATCTTATAAATACTTCTTTAACGTCTCAACCCGATCTAATTTCTCCCATGGCAGATCCAGATCGTTTCTGCCAAAGTGTCCGTAAGCAGCGGTCTGCTTGTAAATCGGACGGCGCAGGTCTAACATCTTAATGATGCCTGCCGGACGCAGATCAAAGTTTTCTCTTACAATCTCAACCAGCTTCTGATCGCTGACTTTTCCGGTTCCAAAGGTATCTACCATTACGGAAGTCGGATGTGCAACGCCGATTGCGTAGGACAACTGGATTTCGCACTTGTCTGCAAGTCCTGCTGCCACGATGTTCTTTGCAACGTAGCGTGCTGCGTATGCTGCAGAACGGTCTACCTTGGTACAGTCTTTTCCGGAGAATGCGCCGCCGCCGTGACGTGCATATCCGCCGTAGGTATCAACGATAATCTTGCGTCCCGTTAATCCGCTGTCTCCGTGAGGTCCGCCAATTACGAAACGTCCGGTTGGGTTGATAAAAAACTTGGTATTGTCGTCAATCATTTCAGCTGGCAAAACCGGAGCAAATACGTATTTCTTAATGTCTTCGTGAATCTGCTCCTGGGTTACTACCTCGTCATGCTGGGTAGAAAGTACAACCGCATCCAGGCGGACTGGCTTTCCTGCTTCATCATACTCTACGGTTACCTGGCTCTTTCCATCTGGACGCAGGTACTTTAACGTGCCGTCTTTTCTTACCTTGGTCAGCTGGCGGGTCAGTTTGTGGGCTAATGCGATTGGATATGGCATATATTCTTCGGTCTCATTGGTTGCATAACCAAACATCATACCCTGATCGCCGGCGCCGATAGCGTCAATCTCGCTGTCAGACATGGTGTTTTCTTTTGCCTCTAATGCTTTGTCTACGCCCAGGGCAATATCTGCAGACTGCTCGTCAATGGCAGTAATCACGCCGCAGGTATCGCAGTCAAAACCATATTTTGCACGGTCGTAGCCAATCTCGCGGATGGTTTCCCGAACCAATTTCTGAATATCTACATAGGCATTGGTGGTAATCTCACCCATTACCAGTACAAGGCCTGTGGTTACAGCAGTCTCGCAGGCAACGCGGCTCATTGGATCCTGCTCCATTAATGCGTCTAAAACGGCATCGGAGATGGCATCGCACATCTTATCCGGATGTCCTTCGGTTACAGATTCTGAAGTAAATAAACGTCTTTCCATGTGTTTCCTCCTTGTGTTTTTCTTCGCTGTTTAACAGTAACTTTGCCCGCTGTTTGCGGAAAAAGAAAAGTCCGCAGCAATGCGGACTTGAGATTATTATCATCAAATCCTCTTATTGCTCGACTGGCTGCAGAAACTGCAGCTCCTCGCTCAGGCTGGCACCTTCCGACCCTGGCGGTCGCTCCGCACAATCGGGGTTGCCGTGACTTCACAGATCCTTTGTATCTCCATCACTCTGAATAAGGGATATTTACGAACTTTTCAATTTTAAAGCAGATTTACTATACAGCATTTTATCAGTGCTGTCAAGTATATTATCCGACCTTTAACCGGAATTTCTGGGCTTCTTTTTCGGAATCTACTTTTTCAATGAGGGCGCCAAGCGCTCTTAACTTTTCTTCAAAGCACTCATAGCCTCTCTGGATATAGCCAATCTCATCGACTTCTGTGATTCCTTCTGCAGCCAGGCCAGCCAGTACCAGAGCAGCTCCAGCCCGCAGATCCGGCGCGTTGACCTGCGCTCCGGTCAGACGTTTTACGCCGTCGATGACCGCCACATTGCCTTCTACCTTGATATTGCTTCCCATACGGGCCAGCTCGTCTACATATTTGAAACGGTTTTCAAAGATGCTTTCGGTTACCATACTGGTTCCTTCTGCCAGCGCCAGGGTTACGGTCATCTGAGGCTGCATATCCGTCGGAAATCCTGGATATGGAAGAGTCTTAATGTCTGTATGGCGCTGAACCGGTTTTCCGACCACCCGCACAGCGTCATCAAATTCGGAAACCTCGCATCCCGCTTCTAATAATTTTGCCGTAATCGCCTCTAAATGTTTGGGGATTACATTTTTAACCATAATATCGCCGCGTGTAATAGCGGCCGCGCACATAAAGGTGCCTGCTTCAATCTGATCCGGAATAATGGAATACTCGGTGCCGTGAAGCTTTTTTACACCTCGGATACGGATGGTGTCGGTACCTGCGCCCTTGATATTTGCGCCCATGCTGTTTAAGAAGTTTGCCACATCTACCACGTGGGGTTCTTTTGCCACATTCTCCAGAATGGTCATTCCCTCTGCCAGAGCCGCCGCCATCATAATATTAATGGTTGCGCCTACGGAAACCACGTCTAAATAAATATGACTTCCTACCAAATCAATGGCATGGACTCTGACTGCTCCGTTCTCAATCCGGACGTCGCCGCCCAGAGCGCGGAAACCTTTCAGATGCTGGTCAATGGGACGGCTGCCAATGTTGCACCCTCCTGGAAGCGGTACCTGGGCGCTCTTATATTTGCCAAGCAGCGCTCCTATAAAATAATAAGACGCCCTGATTTTCCGGATATACTCGTCATCTACAGAAATTTCGTGAATGCTGGACGCATTAATTTTAGCCGTATGCCGGTCAATGCGCTCTACTGTCGCTCCAATCTCTTCAATCGCTTCCAGCATCACATTAATGTCGCGGACATCTGGAAGATTTTCTATTAGTACATCATCATCTGTCATGATTGCTGCGGTCAGGATTCCTAAGGCTGCGTTTTTTGCTCCCCCTATGGTAACTTCCCCAACAAGAGGATTGCCGCCCTTCATAATAAATTGTTCCATCCTACTCTCCTAACATATCTATATACAAAACGAAACATATTTTTAAAAAATTCTTAACATTAAATTTATGCACTATAGATTATAGCATAAAAATCTCGCTTGTAAAGGGAATCCACGGTTTTCTTCCCCTATTTGTCCGTTCTGATACTGCATATAAAGTCATTTTGCAGATTCTGGAAATATGCAGAGGCGTCATTTAAGCCCATTTTCCAGTTTTCTCCAGTCTCCGGCTGATACAGGGTAACGTTAAACTGGTCAAAGCCGATAATCAGCACATAACTTCCCTCTCCCGTGTAAGCCACAACCGGAAGCCCCTGATCCACAAAATATAAAATCTGATTCAGTCCCAGGCCTTTTGCATCTAAAACCACGATTCCATCATCAAACTCCCTGCTTTCTGTAAATTCCTCCAGATGGGAAAGAATCGCTGACGATGTATTGGGAACATCCCTGATTGTCCGGATGGTTCCTCTGTTGGTCCGGTTCCATAGAATGTTCTGATCCTGGTCTGTTACCAGTCCCATATCTTCGTAAGCCATTTCCACCGCTTTCACAAAATCCTGCGTCGTCCCTTTCAGATGTCCGTTGCCATAAGCATAAAACGTCATGCCGGTAAACGGCGTATTCGCCGTCAGATTCAGTTCCAGAGACTGATCATACGACACCCTCTCTGGGCTGGTCCGGTTGACACGTTCCTTATTTTTCACATCAGAAGAAAGCTGGACAAAGTATATTTTGCCTTTGTCAGAAGATGCATACCAGCCAATCCCTTCCATTGCCGTATCTTCTAAATCTGCATTGCAGACAATGGTATCGCTGTCTACCTTGGTATACGAGGTGTCTGAAAGAGATGCAAGGCGCTCCAGATGAATCCGGCTTTCTTCTACAGTTACTCCGGAAATGTAAAATCCGGCTTTTTCATATCGGGTCAGAACCTGTCCGTCTTCGCCCTGAATTTCCAGCGCATACATCGGAACCTCTTCCAGCCGGCCGTTAACCATCCATCTGCTGTCCTGGTGCGCCAGTCCATAGAGGAAATCTCCGCCTACAAATCCAAGGCTGCGGATAGAATCTCCCTCTGGCGCAGAAATCGTCTGCTTCGTTCCTGTTTCCAGATCCATCAGGCTGATATAAGACGCCTGATGCTGCTTCTGGTCGTCCTGCCAGGCAAAATGACGTCCGTCCTGACTGACTGCGTATCCTTCTTCCTCCAGCGAATCTGCAAGGACAATGTACTCGCTGCTGTTTAAATCAATTCCATAAACGGCATGGTCCTGCATCAGATACAGCATACCGCTTCCGGACAGATAGCACAAAGTTTCCAAGTCTGCTTTTAAATCTTCATAGGTCGTAACGGATGGCGCAAAAAAGCGCTCTTCCAACGCGCATTTTTCATCTGAATAATGATATAATCCAATGCCGACCTGCCCTTCATGGCGTCCCCTGTTCATATAGCCATAGAGCAGAAAATCTATATCTCCATTGTCTAATACCTGAAGAATCCGGACATCATGTTTCTTGTACTCCATGGAGTTCTGATCCTCTCCGGTACGGAAGGAAAATACGTTGACCAGTTCTTCATCTGCCTGATCGTACAGCCACACATCCCGATTGACGCAAAACGCAGTCTGTTTTCCATTCGGACTCGCTTTTGCGCTGACTCTTTCGTCCCCTGTAATGCCTAAAAGAATCCGTTTTCCAGAAAAAGCGGCTGGGTCTCCATTAAAAATTTCATCGACCTGCCGATCAAAATCCATCATATAGATTCTCTGTTCGCTCCACTTTAACGTAAAATCATCGGTTACTTCATAGTGTTCCGTCCTGCCGTCTTCCGTCTGCCTGGACGCCAGGTATTGTAATTCCACCTGTCCCATAATGCCGTCCAGTTCTTTTAACGTCACTTCCACGGGACTGCTCTGCTCCATGGAAAGATCGCCCCAGGTAAGCTGGGAAAAGGTGCTGTTAATAGAAACGTCTCCAAATGAGCTATTGTCTGCCGCTGCATCCGGTTCCAGATACATGGTAAGCTCCGAAGCATCTTCATAATGAAACGTGCTGTTTGAAAACTGCTTTGCCAGATCTATCATCGACTGGATATGGGTGTTGTCGCTCCATTTAATCCTTGTATAATATCCAATGGTTCCATTTTCAGAAGTCGTAACCGACAAGCTCAGCAGATACTCCTGCTCCTTTGTAAGAAGGTTTTGTATCGGAAGCTCTGCCCTGACTCCATTTTCTGTTGTTTCCCAGGTTTCTACCTGGGTTCTCTCTACCAGGCGTTCTAAATCCAGGCTCCGGATTTCGTAATAAATCCCTGTAATCTCGCCGTCATAATCCTCTATGTGAATGGCCAGATTCCGATCTTCCGGCAAAATCGTCAGCGTGTCCCGCATGACGGCTTCCCGCATATCCTGGGAATATCCGTGAAGACCGTTCATCTTTTCCCCGTACATCTCCATATACATAACCGGAAATACGCTTTCCTGAATCGCCGTATAAACCCGCTGTTCATCCTGCTGCAGGCTGCGATTCCGAATCCACAAAAAATATCCGGCAGCGGCTGACACAAATATTGTCAGAAGAATCGCTGCCCTTACTAAAAATTTCTTCATCTGCTTTCAATCTTCCTTTACTGATTCTGGACAAGCTTTTGCCCTCAACATCATTTTATATAATATCCAGCGAAACTACAACCTAAACTTTTCTTAAGTTTTTACTGCAAAAAAAGAAGGCCGCCGTTAAAAGCAGCCTTCCCCATCTGTCAGCTTATTTGCTTCTGTACTGATCCAAAAGTCTGTTGATTCGTCCGGTTGGATTTAACAGCTCGCTTAAGGATGCGTCATGGTTTAAGTTATCAATAATCAAAGCAATGTATTTGCTCATATCTACATCAATGTAGTATGGTCTCTGCAGCAGATCCGGTGTCTGGTATACCAGGTTGGTGGTCAGAATCCGGTCAATAAGACCGTTCTCATAATATTCGTCAAATTTAGCCAGGCCATTGGTAAACAGGCCGAAGGTTGCACAGATAAATACTTTTCTTGCTTTTCTCTTCTTTAACTCTTTTGCAACGTCTAACATACTTTCTCCAGAAGAAATCATGTCGTCAATAATTAAGACGTCTTTGCCTTCTACATCGCTTCCCAGGAATTCATGGGCAACGATTGGATTCCGGCCGTTTACAATCTTGGTATAGTCTCTGCGCTTATAGAACATACCCATATCCAGGCCTAATACGTTAGCAAAATAAACAGCGCGTCCCATACCGCCTTCATCCGGACTGATTACCATCATATGATCGCTGTCAATCTGCAGATTGGTCTCATTTCTCAGTAAATGCTTGATAAACTGGTAAATCGGCTGTACGGTCTCAAATCCCCTGAAAGGAATTGCGTTCTGTACGCGTGGGTCATGAGCGTCAAAAGTAATGATATTTTCTACGCCCATCTGAACCAGTTCCTGAAGCGCCAGGGCACAGTCCAGGGACTCTCTGCTGGAACGCTTATGCTGACGGCTCTCATACAGGAACGGCATAATCACGTTGATTCTGCGCGCTTTTCCTGCTGCTGCTGCAATCACACGCTTTAAATCCTGGAAATGGTCATCCGGAGACATATGGTTGGTCATTCCGCACAGGGAATAGGTCAGACTGTAGTTGCATACGTCTACCATGAGATATAAGTCATCGCCGCGAACGGAAGCCTCCAGAGTTCCCTTTCCTTCGCCGGAACCAAATCTAGGAGTTTTTGCTCCTATAATGTAAGAATCTCTCTGATAGCCGGAAAATGCGATGGTGTGTTTGTGTTCGCTTTCTCTCTCTCTTCTCCAGTCTACCAGATACTTGTCAACCTTTTCTCCCAGAGCCGCACAGCTCTTTAAAGGAATTAATCCCAGCGGTCCAACCGGAATGGTCTCAATAATCTTCTCTTCGTACAGCATTTCTTCCTCCATTTATTCATACTGACATCCCTACCCACGAATGTCAATTCCATATTATAAGCAATTCTTTTATAACATTCTCCCAGGAAATAGTCAACCCCCCAGCAGCTTTCTCCTGCGCAGATCTTCCCCATAAAGCGGGATAATCCGGTAGCCGCTGATGATGCGGGACGTTACCCTGTCTGTGTAATTATCCCTGAGCATATTTAAGGACAGGTTGGTAGAAATAATTGTGGAACGGCTGTTTGCCAGGCGGTCGTTGATACAGTAGAACAGCTGGGAAGACGTAAAGCTGTTATTGACTTCCGTTCCCAAATCGTCAATAATCAGCAAATCGCACTCCAGAATGGACTGGTACGTGTCCCTGATTTCTTCTTCGCTCCTGGATTCAAACCGGTTTTTGGAAAATACCTCAAACAAGTCGTTGGCAGACAGATATAAAACCGAATAATATGCATCCATCACTTCTTTTGCAATACAGTTGCTAAGAAAGGTCTTTCCCACGCCGGTGTTGCCGGTAAACAGAATATTTCCTCCGTCTGTTCCAAACCTTCTGGCAAATTCCATGCACTGCTCTTTTACCCGCTTCATATACTGGGCTGCCGTCATCCCGACTTCTGGGATTATGCGGCTGTTGTCAAAGCATTCATAAGAAAACGAGGCAAAATTTTCCCGATTGACAATCTCGTCAATATTAGACTGGGCATACAAAAGCTTCATTTGCGCCCGCCGGAAACAATGGCATTTTTTTCCGTCTGCGTATCCGGTATCCTGACAGTCCCGACAGGTATACCGAAGTTCCATATAGTTTTCCGGATAACCGTAAGCAGTCAGCAGGGCGGCTCTCTGCTCGCCCAGCTCTGCGATTTCTTTTTTGAGCTGATTTCTGGCCGCCGTATCCCCTGCCAGAAGCTGTCTGGCACGTTCTAAGGCTTTTGCCCCCACCGCATTGTCAATCTCTTTGATTGCAGGAATCTTCTGATAAATCTCTTCTACCCGCTTTTCCTGCTCATGTCGGTTTTCCATACGGCGTCTTTCATAGTCCCGCATAATGCTGTTGTATTGAGAATTGCTAAGTGCCATATGTCCTCCTATTTTTTCTGAAGCTGCTGTAAAATGAGAGCGTCATAATCCACTTCTCTTTGCTGGAAGTTGTGGAACTGGTTCTGCGCTTTGCGGGGCTGTCCCTTGACGGCGCCTGCCTGACCTCTTTGCACAGCCGGAGCCTGGGCGCCTTTAGAACCGTCTGTTTCTGTCTTTGCCGTATTTTCCTTGTGTCTTGCATCCAGCATCTTTACATCTGATAACGTATGAACCTTCTGCCTTTTCCATGCTTCCAGAATTTTGTCTGCATACTGGAAACTGGGAGTATGAGCTGACTGCAGGGTCCGGCTGCAGGCTTCCATTACCAGTTCCCTGCTAAATCCCCAGTCTCGAAACCATTTTTCCATAATTTTCTGTTCTGAGGCTCCAGGCCTTCTGTCCGTCAGGCCGAACGCTTTCATTACTGCAAATGCATCTTTTGTATACGCTGCGGAAACCGTTTTGGCTTCCTCTACAGTGCTGATTCCCTTCTCATGCCAGTTTAAGGCTACCGTCTCCAGATAACGGATACTGGTATGTCCAAGCTGTGCGCAGTATTCTACCAGATACTCTAACAGCTCCTTTTTCATATGGAGACCGTCGTATAAATAGGCAAAGGTCTGGCACTCTCTCTGAGTAAAGACCTTGTTCATATATTTCTGGGCAATATAGAGAAGTTCTGCAAAATCTTCGTCTTTCCCCAGGCGGTTCAAGCTGTCTGCAGAAATGTTTCTTTGTTCCGTCACAGGCGTTTTAGGCTCTGCCGGCCCTGTCTGCTCTTTTTCACTTCTGCATAAAATCCCTGCCTTTTCCCAATAGGACAACGCCCGCCGGACATCTGCCTCGGTGTGGTTTAAAGCATCTGCAATAGCTCCCACTTCTATCAGCTCATTCTGATGGCGCAGAAGGTATAAATACACCTTCACATACTCTCCATTGGCGCTGGCCATATATTGATCAATAAATTCATTTGTAACAACCGTAACCTCCGGTATTGCCTGCATAGTAAGCTGATACGGCATTCTCTGATTCTCCTTACGTATTCTCTTAGTCCGCCATGGCTTTCCTGCGCTTCGCAAAACTCACGGCTCTTCTGCAAGTAGTATAGCATATCCACTATTAAATGAAAATAGGCTCATTTGTCCACAAGCCTTATTGTGGATAATGTGGATATTGGGGATAACTGTTTTGACAATCCCCGACAAATTTTCTCGAATCTTGTCGAAACCCTTATAAATTCAAGCTTTGCAAAATTGTGCGACTTTTTATTATGTAAATTAAAAAATCCACATAGTCTCTTTACATAAAATGTTGAAAACTATGTGGATAATGTGGATAACTACTGTCCTAACAGCTTTTCTCCCACTTTTACAATGTCTCCGGCCCCCATAGTTATCAACAAATCACCGTTGACACAATTTTCCAGAAGAAATGTTTCAATATCGTCAAAAGATGGAAGATAATGGACTTTTGTTCCCAATTTCTCTATTTTTTCTGCCAGATCTGCAGAGCTAATTCCCAGATTATCCGTCTCCCTGGCCGGATAAATATCTGCCAGAACGACCTCGTCTGCCTCTGCCAGGGACTTTGCGAAGTCGTCCATCAGCGCTTTTGTGCGGGTATAGGTATGAGGCTGGAACACACACCACAGAGTTTTATGAGGATAATTTTTTGCCGCTGACAGCGTAGCATGGATTTCCTGTGGATGATGGGCATAATCGTCGATAATGGTAATTCCGCCAATCTCTCCTTTTTTCTCAAATCTGCGGTGCGGGCCGGAAAATCCGGACAGTCCCTCCTGAATATCCTCAATGGAAATTCCCAGCTCTGCAGCGGCTGCAATGGCTGACAAAGAATTGTATACATTATGCTCTCCAGTTACCCCAAGCTGAATTCTGCCCAGCATCGTTCCTTCTTTGATTAAGTCGTAAGACGGTCTTGCAAATTCATCGTATGTAATATTCTCTGCGCGGTACATACTATCTTCCGATTTTCCAAAGGTAATAATTTTGCCGTTAATTCCTCTGGTAATCTCCTGATAATGTTCAATATCGCTGTTAATAATCAGCGTTCCTCCTTCCGGCATCCTCTCTGCAAACAGATGGAAGGAGTTGCGGATATCGTCTAAATCCTTAAAAAAGTCCAGGTGATCCGCCTCGATATTTAAAATAATTTCCATGGTAGGGAAGAAAGACAGGAAACTGTTGGTATATTCACAGGCTTCTGTTACAAACAGATCGGAACTTCCAATCCGGATATTTCCCTGAATGGAATCCAGCATTCCTCCTACTGAAATGGTAGGATCCGCCTGGGCCTTTAAAAGGATTTCTGTCAGCATGGACGTGGTTGTGGTCTTTCCATGCGTTCCGGCGATCGCAACGGCCTGATGGTAATTGCGCATCATTTCTCCCAGCAGTTCCGCTCTGGAAAGCATTGGAAGCTGACGATGTTTCGCTTCCATAAACTCCGGATTGTCTTCATGAATCGCAGCTGTATAGACCACTACTTCTGTACCATCTTCAATATTGGACGCCCGCTGGCCAATAAAAATCTTTGCGCCCTTCTGCTCTAAATGTTCTGTCAGACCGCTTTTCTGGGCGTCGGATCCAGACACCCGAAATCCCTCCTGCAGCAAAATTTCCGCCAGGCCGCTCATACTGATGCCGCCGATTCCTATAAAATGAATTGCCTGAGGCTTATTAAAATCAATCTGATACATACTTTTTTCCATCCTTATCTTCATATAGTCTAATCAATCGGCGCACGATAAAAGCCGCCGTAAAAATTTTCTGTCTTTACTGCATTAATAATGACATGGGGATCCTGGGATCTCATCAGCATAACGATATCCGCCACTTCATAAGAAGATACCACCGTATGAAGCAGCGCCATTCTCTGATGGCTATAGCCGCCTATTGCATCTACGCAGGAAATTCCATGGCGGAAATGAGATACATAGGCTTTCATAATCTCTTCCGGTCTGGATGTGGTAACCTGCAGCGTTACCCGTTCATAGCGGTGATGGAAGGTCGAAATCGTCTTGGTAGAAATAAACTGAAACAGAATTGAGTATCCTGCATACAGCCAACCGAACATCGCGCCAAAAATGCACAGCAGAACCGCATTTCCCGCAAAAACGTATTGCCAGATGGAGTTCCCCGTCTTATTGGACACATACAGCGCAATAAAGTCCGTACCGCCGGTAGACGCATTGCCCCTCAGCGCAATCGCAATAGCGATTCCATTGAGAAAGCCGCCAAAAATCACATTCAGCATCACATCGTCAAACAGGGGCTTAAAATGGAACAGCTCTAAAAACGCGCTGGCCAGAAATACCTGGATCATAGAAAAAAATGTGAATCTCGGACTGATGCTTTTGCTGCACAAAATTGCAACCGGAATATTTAGCACCAGCATTCCCAGGGACGTAGAAAAGGTTCCTCCGTACCTGGAAGCAATCCGGTCAATCAGAATCGCAATTCCGGTAAAGCCTCCGGACAGCAGATTAGACGGGCGGATAAACACTTGGATCACATAAGCCTGCAAAAGCGCCGACGCTGCAACCGCACCGACTGTAATCAGCCTTCTTACTATGATATTATGTTTATATTTGGCAAACATCTGATTCCTCCTGCGCTTTTATACGCTTTCTACCAGTTTTCTTACCAGTTCAGCAGAAACCGCGTCATAACTCCTGGAGTGTTCTCCGCTTACCATACTGTAAGAAACCCCATTCTGTATTGTAGTCACATCCTCTATCCAGTCTTTGCAGGAACTGTGAATCTGATTCAGCCCCGTCTGCTCCAGAATCCATTTTGCATTGGAAGAATTAACGCCGCTTCCAGCTAAAAATTCAATCGTTCCGGAATACTGGCTGTGCAGCTTACGCAGCAGTTCTATTCCCTCTTCTGCCTTTGGCTTTAATCCGCTGGTTAAAATGCGGTCAATCCCCAGCTCTGCCAAACGCTCCGCCGTCTGAAACGGATCGGCGCAGCAGTCAAACGCTCTGTGGAAAACCGCTTCTTTTCCCCTGCTTTTTATCGTTTCCAGCATTCTCTGGATTTTATACGCATCCAGGCTGGCATCTTCTTTCAGACATCCAAATGCAATTCCGTCCGCCCCATTTTCTACAAGCATCCGGCACTCTGCTTCCATTACTTTAAAATCTTCTGGAGAATAACAGAATCCTGCTCCTCTTGGCCGGACCATTGCGATTACCTTCAGTTCCGGCATTTCTTCTTTTACTATGCGCAAAGTCGATACTGTAGGCGTCAGCCCTCCTAACATCAGCGCGCTGTTCAGCTCAATTCTTCTGGCTCCGCCCAAAAACGCCTGCCTGGCATCGTAATAGCTTCCGCAGCATATTTCCACTACCAGCTTCATCCCTGATTTCCTGCCTTTCTTGCTCTGGTTTAATCCTCTGACCATTCTTCTGATGTTTTCTCAAACGTACAGCGGCCGTCCTCTCCTCTGATTACTTTATAAACGGCTGGTTCCTGTTCTTCCGTTGCCACAACAACGGTAAATTCCTGAATATTGGTGGCTGCGCCCCATTCGCCTTTGTTGTTCATGGCAATGAGCGATAAGTCCCCTGCCTGTCCTCTCCGGCTTTTCAGCTCTTCATCCAGCCGGTTCACTGCCGTCTCACAAGCTTCCTGTGGATGCATTCCCTCGCCCATCAGACGGACAATTTCATAAGAAATACAGCCTTTCATCAGATCTTCTCCCAGACCGGTCGCCGCTGCTGCTCCTCGTTTGCTGTCCGCATAAAATCCGGAACCTACAATCGGAGAATCGCCCACACGTCCTTTTTTCTTCATAAACAGGCCGCTAGTGGAAGTTGCCGCCGTCATTTTGCCCTGGCTGTCCAGGCAGGCCACGCCTACCGTATCATGGCCGGAATACGGCTTTAACTCCTTTTCCCTGATTTCCTGAACCCGTTTATAATAACGTTCTTTTGCCTGGTCGGTCAGCATATTTTTTCGTTCAAACCCTTCTTTTCCGGCAAACTTTTCCGCTCCTTCTCCTACCAGAAGATTGTTGACCGTTTCCCTGCTCAGTCTTCTTGCAATGGAAACCGGATTGGCATAATCTTTGATTGCTGCCACAGCTCCGATGGAAAGGGTGTCTCCATCCATGTATGCAGCATCCAGTTCTACTTCCATTTCTTCGTTTGGCAGACCGCCGTATCCTACTGATTTATAATATGGAAAGTCCTCTACTTTCCGTATTGCCGTCTCCGTTGCATCTCCGGCATTCTTTCCGCTCTTTAACAACTCTGCTCCTTTGGCTACTCCATCTGCCGCCATGCTCCAGGTTGCAATCATTCCCCACATCGCTTGTTCCTCCTGTCATAATTTCAATGTTGTCATAAGTCGTACTGCTCTTTCTTTTGCGCGGTTTCCTGCTCCAGGCGTCTTTCCAGTCCGGCAATCCGTTTATAACTGTCAATCAGCTCAGACGCAATGATTCTGAATTCTTCCGCGCTCATAACCTGATCCTCAGCGTGTACCAGAATCAGGGAATTCGCTACCGGCGTTCCGGCCGCTTCCTTTTGAATCAGTTCTGAATGGGCTGCGTATCCCTTTAGAAATTCCTGCTCTCCTGTGTTCATCAAAACTGCAGCCTCTTTAAAATCTCCGGCTTTTGCCTTCTGGATTGCCTCAATATAGCTGCTTCTTGCCGCCCCTACACTGGAAATAATCTGAAAGCAAATCAGTTCTACACCATCCATAATCCCATCCCCCATTTCAGGATTTTCCTATGCGGCTCCGCTATACAACCTCCTTTACTAAGGCCTGAAGATAAGCGGCTGCCTCTTCCTCGTCCTCTCCTTCCAGAGAAAATGCCAGTTCTGCTCCTTTTTTCGCCGCCAGGCTGATCAGACTTAAAACCTGTTTTCCATTGGCTGTTTTCCCACCGCTTGAAACTTTAATCCTGCACTGATACCCTTCTGCTGCCCTGGCTATCTGCAGGGCATTCCTAGCGTGAAGACCGCTGACGTCTGAAATCATATAATTAAATGTTATCATAATTTCCCCTTGTTTGTTGAATGCGTCTGCATAAGCAGACGTAAATTTTGTTAGCTCTATCTTACTATTTCAAGATAATAAAATCAACTATTTATAATAAGAAAGAACCATGATATAATGGAAACCGTAACGTTTCTAATCGGCGGAAAGAATCAATACAGGTTCTTTTCCAACAAATATGGAGGTAGAAAATGGCTCAGCAGAATATCTATGATAATGATGTATTTTTTGAAAATTTCAGGCAGATACGGGACAACAAAATTAACTACAACGAGTGCATCGAAACTCCCATTTTGCTCGCAATGCTTCCCGAATTAACAGGCCGTACCGTATTAGATATTGGCTGCGGTATGGGACAGCACGCAAAGCAGTATTTCGATCTGGGCGCAAAGTCTGTACTGGGAATCGATATTTCCGAAAAAATGCTGGGCTATGCCAGAACACACAACAGCGCTGCAAATATCACATATCAGCAGATGGCATTTGAAGATCTGTGCCTCCTGGACGAACAATTTGATTGTATTACAAGTTCTCTGGTATTTGATTATGCCGAGAATTTTGAAGAATTAATGAAGAATATATCCAGTCTCATGAAGAAGGATTCCCTGTTTGTTTTTAGTATGTCCCATCCCATGTCAACGGCATACGACGGACAATATCCCAGATATACCCGCAATGCTTCCGGCGAGCGGCTTTATGCAAATATTAACAATTATTTTATTGAGGGAAAGAGAACCATAAGCTGGTGTGTAGATAACTATGAGCTTTACCACCGAACTCTTTCCACTATCCTGAATGCTATAATAAAAGCTGGACTTCTTATAGAAGAATGCCAGGAATCCCAGGCATCAGATGAATTACGACAGCAATATCCGGATATATTCGGCGGAACCATCCACCGGCCGGACTTTATATTCTTCAGATGCAGAAAGCAGTAAAAAATCTCCGGCAGGGAGAGGACTGGACGAGTCTTCCCTGCCGGAGATTTTTATAGTCGTAAGAATATCTCTTCTGCCGCAGATTATGATTATAATGCTGCGTTCTTAAAAATCAAACCTTTATACTTATCTAATGCAAGCATTAATGCATTTCCTAAAAATCCAACTGCCAGAACTTCTCCAATTCCCACGGTAAGCATCATATAAGGAATCAAATCCTCTGCCCCATAAGCAAAGCGGAGAACAAATGGGATAATCAGAGCATTGGCTGCAATCGGCGGAATGCATACCAGCCATTTGTTTTTTCTTAAAGCGTAGGATCCTACCGCTCCAATCAGAGTCGCCAGCGTACCGAAAATAACATCCGGCATCATAGCTCCGCAAAAAATATTTGACAGAAGGCATCCTATCGCCAGTCCAGGCACTGCAGCCGGAGTAAAGAACGGCAGAATACACAATGCTTCTGAAATGCGGAACTGAACCGGCCCAAAACTAATTGGGGCAAAGAGCATGGTCAATGCCACATAAATAGCTGCGATCATAGCGCCGTAGGTCATAAAGTACACGGTTTTGTTGTTTTTTTTCATTATTCACTTTTCTCCTTTAGTTTTGTTTTACGAGTGGAAGGTCGCGAACACTCGATTCATTTTACGCCGGAAATCGGCGGAAAGCCCGATAAGACCTTGTTTTTGCAGGCTTTACAACGGGGGTAAGTATAGCACAGACAACATCTAAAATCAAGAAAAAAGGAAAAAAGTTTATAAGTTCTGGGATTTTCCTATTCTTCTTCCGGATATTTCATTCCCCACTGTCTGCGAATCTCTGTCATCATATCCATAACATCTTTTGTATACTGCAGATACATGACAGAATCA
>OHJQ01000257.1_pt1 | contig 44419 bp, 35 predicted proteins | sample 1568601 | NCBI WGS metagenome assembly OHJQ01 (sample SAMEA3879599, study PRJEB24766) | human gut metagenome | biome: human-associated habitat; feature: feces | place: USA | collected 1985/1987 | reverse complement strand
CGAGTAATCTCCTATCACATCCCCAGCCAGGCAGGTGGGTCCGGCCAGACGGTAGGTATGCGCCTTTTCCTGTGGCTGTCCGCTTCCCATTACCGGAGGGCGGTAAGGCATTTCTAAAACGTCCGGCATATGGCAGGCGGCAGAGGTATCTAAAATGGCAATATCCATGCCGTTGTGCACTACTTCCAGCACTCCTGCTATCAAAAATCCGGCGTTAAACACCACTGCTTCTCCTGGCTCTAAATACACCTCTACGCCGTAAGTTTCTTTAAAATGCCGGATAACGGAAATCAGTTTTTCCATATCGTAGTCTGCCCTGGTAATGTGGTGGCCGCCGCCCATATTTAACCACTTCATTCCTTTTAAATACGGGCCGAATTTTTCTTCAAAGGCCTTCGCCGTGACCTCCAAGGCATCGGAGTTCTGCTCGCACAGCGTATGAAAATGAAGTCCGTCCAGCATAGGAAGGATGGTCTCGTCAAAATTAGCCGCTGTCGTGCCAAGTCTGGAACCAAAAGCGCAGGGATCGTAAATTTCATGGCCCTCCTGGGTAGAACACTCCGGATTTACCCGAAGGCCGATGGATTTTCCAGCCGCCTTTGCCCTGGCGCCGTACCGCTTTACCTGGGCGGGGGAATTAAACACAAAATCGTCTGCATAGGAAAGCAGTTCTTCAAACTCTTCTTCCCGATAAGCAGGGGAAAACACATGGGTTTCCCCGCCAAACTCTTCCCTGCCCAGCCTTGCCTCATACAGGCCGCTGGCTGTCGTTCCTGCCAGATAGTTTTTTAACAGCGGATAGCAGGAAAACATGGAAAATGCCTTCTGGGCCAGCAAAATCTTACATCCACTTTTTTCTGCCACCTCTTTTAAGATCTCAAGATTATGAATCAGCCGCCCCTCATCCACCAGAAAATAAGGGGTGGCAATCTGTCCGGTCTGTCCCATTAGTCCACCAGCACTGGATCGTGGCTCTCTCTCCATGGAAGTCCCCACTTGTTTAATGCATCCATAAATGGATCCGGATCAAACTCCTCAATGTTGTGAACGCCTGGTTTGTTCCATACGCCAGTCAGAAGCATCATGGCGCCAATCATGGCCGGTACGCCTGTGGTATAGGCAACTGCCTGGGATCCCACTTCTTTGTAGCACTCTTCATGGTCGCAGATATTGTACAGATAATAGGTCTTGTCCTTGCCGTCTTTCTTGCCCTGGAAAATACATCCAATGTTGGTCTTTCCCTTGGTTCTTGGGCCTAAGGTAGAAGGATCCGGCAGAACTGCCTTTAAAAACTGCAGCGGAATAATCTCTTTTCCCTCAAACATAATCGGCTCAATAGAGGTCATTCCTACGTTTTCCAGACACTTTAAGTGGGTTAAATAGCTCTGTCCAAAGGTCATGAAGAAGCGGATTCTCTTAATGCCAGGAATGTTTAACGCCAGGCTTTCGATTTCCTCATGGTGAAGCAGGTACATATCCTTTTCCCCTACTTCTTCAAAGTTGTATACTCTCTTGATCTCCATTGGCTCTGTCTCTACCCAGTGGCCGTCCTCCCAGTAAGATCCCTTTGCGGAAACTTCTCGGATGTTAATCTCTGGATTGAAATTGGTGGCAAATGGGTAGCCATGGTCGCCGCCGTTGCAGTCTAAAATGTCAATGTAGTTGATTTCGTCAAACTCATGCTTTAATGCATAAGCGGAAAATACGCTGGTAACGCCTGGATCAAAACCGCTTCCTAAAAGGGCGGTAATTCCGGCTTTTTCAAAGCGCTCTCTATATGCCCACTGCCAGCTGTACTCAAACTTTGCAGTGTCTTCCGGCTCATAGTTGGCAGTATCTACGTAATGGGTCTTAGTTGCCAGGCACGCGTCCATAATGGTCAGATCCTGGTATGGAAGAGCCAGATTTAATACCACCTGAGGCTTTTCTTTCTCGATTAATGCGATCAGCTCTTCCACGTTATTGGCGTCTACCTGCGCTGTGGTAATCTTGGTCTTGGTGGTTGGCTCTAATTTTTCTTTTAATGCGTCGCATTTGGACTTGGTACGGCTGGCAATGCAGATTTCCTCAAATACGTCGCTGTTCTGGCAGCACTTATGAATTGCTACTGAAGCAACGCCGCCGCATCCGATAATTAATACTTTTCCCATTTTCATTTCCTCCTGATTATTATGATTTGGTAACAATTCAGCCATGCGAAAATTCAGACAGAAAAAAGCGTTGAAAGCATGGCTGAACTGTTACATTATGTTCCTTATTTGTGTAAAGCAAGCAGCATTTCCCGTACTATCTTGCAGGCTGCTGCTGTCGAAATTCCGCTCGGATCATAGTGCGGGCTTAATTCATTGACATCACAGCCCACAATGTCCGCCGTTTCACATACAAGGGTTACGGCCTGGCGCAGCGCGCCGAAGCTGACGCCTTCCGGCTCCGGCGTTCCGGTTCCTGGAAATACGGAAGGATCTAAAACATCTAAATCCAGCGTAAAATATACCGGTTTTCCTTTTAGCTGATCCAGAGTTTCCTTCAGCCCGTCAAAATTAAATTTGTTGGTAAACACATGGTCTTTTCCCCAGAGAAATTCCTCTCGGTCTCCGGAACGGATTCCAAACTGGAAAATCTTTCCGTCCCCCACCAGATCCCAGCACCGTCTTAACACGCAGGCGTGGGAAAGTTCTGCGCCCAGATATTCCTGACGGAGATCGGCATGAGCGTCAAAATGGATGATATGGACGTCTGGAAACTTTTGATATACCGCTTCAAACGCTCCCAGGGTTACCAGGTGTTCTCCCCCCAGCATAAAGGGGCGCTTGCCTGCAGATAAAATCTCTTCCGTCCGTTCTTTAATCTGATCCAGAGCCTTTCTGGAATCTCCAAAACAAAGTTCCAAATCTCCGCTGTCCATGACAGACACATCTTCTAAGTCCTTGTCCTGATAAGGACTGTAACATTCGATCCCATAAGATTCTCGGCGGATGGCGCCTGAGCCGAAGCGGGTTCCTGGACGGTAGGAAGTAGTGGAATCAAAAGGCGCTCCAAACAGCACCGTATCCGCCTCGTCAAACTCCGCTTCACAGCCCATATAAACTTCAATATTCCTGTTCAACATTTTTCAAAAGCTCCTCAACATATGCAGGGATATAAAACGCCCCTTTGTGCAGTGTGGTCGTATAATAGTTACAGGATAAGCTTCTCATGTTCCACCGCACTTCGTCTAAATCCCTGAGAGGATGGTATTTTTTAGAAGCAAATCCAAACAGCCAGTGACCAGACGGATAGGTAGGAATGTGTGCCTGGTACACTTTACTGATTGGGAAAGACTCCACAATGCGCTTGTGTGCCCGCTGGCAGGCTGCCGCGTCCTGATTGTAAAATGGACTTTCATGCTGGTTGACCATGATTCCGTCTTCTCTTAACGCTTTGTAGCAGTTGCCGTAAAACTCCCTGGTAAACAGCCCTTCTCCTGGTCCGAACGGATCCGTGGAATCTACAATAATTAAATCGTAGCAGTCGTTGCAGGTCCGGATAAATTTTAATCCGTCTTCATAATGAATCGAAAGTCTTGGATCATTTAAGCGGCAGGAAGTCTGGGGAAGGTATTTTTTGCAGACTTCTACTACCAGAGGATCAATCTCTACCATATCAATGGTTTCAATCTCCGGATAGCGGGTCAGCTCTCGGATAACGCCTCCGTCTCCGGCTCCGATTACCAGTACGTTTTTCACTTTTGGATGGACTGCCATGGGGACGTGGGTAATCATTTCATGGTAAATAAACTCGTCTTTTTCCGTCAGCATCATATAGCCGTCCAAGGCTAAAAAACGCCCAAACTCCGGCGAATCGAACACGTCAATCCGCTGGAATTCGCTTTGTCCGCTGAATAACTGCTTGTCAATGCGGATGGACAGCTTCACATTTGGAGTCTGAAACTCTGAAAACCAATAATCCATATTGCATTTCTCCTTTAAAAGCCTGTTTTCAACACATTCAGCCGTTCAATCCCCGCATCCTCCGGACCAGTCATGGAACAGCCCTTTTCCTTTGCATATAAAATATAATCTAAAATTTCTTTTGTAATCTGTTCTCCTGGAGCCAGAATAGGAATTCCAGGCGGATAACACATGACGAATTCACTGCACACCCGTCCTGCCGTCTCTCTGATAGGAAGGGATTCCTTCTCTGCATAAAACGCTTCCTGGGGAGAAACTGCCACCTTAGGGTCAATGTATTCCTGTTTCATAAGGCCGGTTCCAGCGCCTCCAAACCGGCGGCGTACCTCGGATAAGGCAGATACCAGACGCTCAATTTCCCTTGGCCGGTCCCCGATGGACAGGTACGCTAAAATATTTCCCAGATCTCCAAACTCAATCTGGATATCGTACTCGTCCCGCAGCAAATCGTACACTTCTATCCCTGCAAGCCCCACGTCTAAGGTATTGACCGACAGTTTGGTTACGTCAAAGTCAAAGATGCTGTCGCCATTTACCAGCTCTCTGGAATAGGCGTAATAACCGCCAATGGCATTGATTTCTTTTCTGGCGTACTCTGCCATCTCAACAACTTTTCCAAAGGCTTCTTTTCCCCGAAGAGCCAGATTTCTTCTGGAAATATCCAGACTGGACAATAGCAGATAGGAACCGCTGGTCGTCTGGGTCAGATTGATAATCTGGCGCACATGGCCTTCTGACATCGCAGGACCTGTAAGAAGCAGGGAACTCTGGGTCAGGCTTCCCCCAGATTTATGCATGGACACTGCCGCCATATCCGCTCCTGCTGCCATGGCAGAAACCGGAAGCCCTTCTCCAAAATAAAAATGGGTTCCATGGGCCTCGTCTGCCAGACAGAGCATTCCGTGGTCATGGGCAATTTTTACAATGGTTCTTAAGTCTGAGCAGATGCCGTAATAGGTCGGATTGTTGACCAGAATGGCTTTTGCCTTCGGATGTTCTTTTACTGCCTTTTCCACAGCCGCAACGCTCATTCCCAGCGGAATCCCCAGCCGTTCGTCACATTCCGGATTTACATATACGGGAACCGCTCCGCACAGCACCAGAGCTCCCATTACGCTTCTGTGGACATTGCGGGGAAGAATAATTTCATCTCCCCGTTTTACTGTAGACAAAACCATACTCTGTACGGCAGACGTGGTTCCTCCTACCATTAAAAATGCATGGGCGGCCCCAAATGCCTGGGCAGCCAGTTCCTCTGCTTCCCTGATTACGGAAATGGGGTGGCACAAGTTGTCCAGAGGCTTCATGGAATTGACGTCCATGGATACGCAGGCTTCCCCAAGAAGCCTGGTCAGTTCCGGATTGCCCCGTCCTCTTTTGTGTCCTGGCACGTCAAAGGGAACTACTCTCATCTTTTTAAATTCTTCCAGCGCTTCATAGATTGGAGCGCGCTCCTGGGATAAGGATCTCATAACATTTCCTCCAAATCCAGACCTCAGTAAACATTTCGTCCGCTGAAAATCTCTATCATTTCTTTTCGTAAATTATTCATAATCTCCAGCCGGAGAGCCGGCGGAAGTTCATAAGCATCGGTCTTAAACAGATAATCCTGAAGATTAATGTCTTTTACCATCATCTTCGTATGGAACATATTTGCGCCGTATACATTAATATCTACTGCGTCGTAGCGGTTTAAAATATCCCTGGAAATGTAATCCTGGATAGAAGTTACCGGATGATCCAGAAAGACCTTTTCCCCATTGACATTTCTGGTAAATCCCCTGACTCTGTAATCCATGGTAATAATATCGGAATCAAAGGATCCAATCAGATAATCCAGCGTCGATAACGGCGTAATCTCCCCGCAGGTCGCTACGTCAATGTCCACCCGAAAGGTCGCCAGGCTTGTCTCCGGATGGTACTCCGGATAGGTATGGACGGTTACATGACTCTTATCCAAATGGGCCAAAATCGTATCTCCCGCCGGTATCATGGAACCTTCTGCAATCAGAATGGTAACCGACGCTCCCTGGGGCTCATAGTCCTGCATGGCAATATTTAACACCTTCGCCCCAATCATATCGGTCAGATTGGTTAAAATGGTCTTTAACCGTTCCGAGTTATACTGGGAATCAATATACGCGATATAGTCTTTCTGCTCTCTTGCCGTTTTTGCATAACAAACGTCATAAATATTAAAGCTCAAGGCTTTGGTTAAATTATTAAATCCGTAAAGCTGTAATTTTTCCCCCATGCCTAAATCCTTTCTTTTCCCTTCAGGCAGTCTGCTTTGCACAACCCTTTTTTATTGCATAGGAAGCAATTTCTATACGATAAAAAAGCAAGTATCATGCGCACGCACAATACTTGCTTTTCTCTCGTCAATGAAACATTTATACATCCCAGAGTCTATATAGCAAATACTTACTTTTACTACTCTTATTGACCGTTTACAAGTTGTGGGTGCCTTTTAAGACGCCTGGTTATAAAGTAACCAACTTATAAATTTGAGCGCTTTGCTCAATCAATAATGGCAGCATCTGCTGCCCATCGGCAGTTGACCCGCTGTCCGTATGGCCTTAACCCTAAAAATAGAGTGGTCAGAGAAAATATTTGCTGGATAACCCTCATTCGCTTATTCACAGCATTTTAAGTTTAGCTGATCTCCCATATAATGTCAATAGGATTTCTGGAAATTCCGGCAAATATCATGTGAAATTTCCAGTTGGCATCCGTGTACACAGATATTATCTTCCCCTTCTGAGAACGGCCGCAACCTGCTCCATCCTCGGCAGTACAGCGTCGTAAAACATCTCGTAGGATTTGCAGAAATAATTATCTCCCATAACCGTCCCGTCTCCTAGCGCCCTATGTCTGCGGCATCCTCCGCGGCATACCGCAAAATACCGGCACTGGCGGCATTTTTCTGACCGATCCAGAGATGCTTTCACAAATTCTTCTCCTGCCGGAGCCTTGTCAATCTCTTCAAATCCCGTTTCATTTATATTGCCCAGACGGAACTGATCCAGTACATAAAAATCGCATGGGTAAACGGATCCGTCTGCCTCAACCACGTGCTGGACAGAACAGATTCCCCTCTGCTCGCAGGATTCCGGCGCATATCCTGCCAGGATTCCTATGGCGTTTTCAAACTGGCGGATGTAAGGCTGCGTGCCATGCTGCAAATCCAGATACCACAAATCAAACAAATCAATTAAAAACTGGCCGTACAGTTCCGGCGTCAAAGAATAGTCCCTGCTTCCAGGTTCTTCATTTAACGGATCCAGGCAGGCAATGTATTGCTGGTAATGGAAGCCGTTTTTCTTATAAAACTCGTAGATCCTGCGGATTTTTGCCGCTGTCTTTGCATTGACCACAGTCAGGATGTTATACTCCACTTTATGCCTGTTAAACAGCTCGATTGTCTTCATAATTTTGCCGAAGCTTCCTTCTCCATAGGCATCCGGCCTTAAGGCGTCATGGGTAGCCTTTACCCCATCCAAAGAAACACCTACTAAAAACTTATGTTCTGCAAAAAATTCTGCCCACTCTTCTCCCAGATTGTAACCGTTGGTCTGGAGGGAATACGAAACCGCAATCTTTCTGGTATTATACTGTTCTACCAAGCGGATCAAATCCTTATAAAAATCCAGTCCTGCCAGAGTTGGCTCGCCTCCCTGAAATGCAAACCCGCAGGATCCTTCTGCGTAAGAAAGCGATTTCTGAACCAGATTTTCCAAGGTTTTTCCAGACATCATCCCATAATTTTCCTGTTCCCTGTTTTGTGTTACATCATAGTAAAAGCAATACCTGCAGCGGAGATTGCACATTCCTGACGCAGGTTTTATTAATAATTGCAACGGCGGCATACCGGTTCCTTCCTTTTTTGTCTATTTTGGCCTGAACAAACCAATTTCTACTTATACTTCTAGCAGAAAACAGCCCCCATGTCAAGAATCGCTCTCCTACTTTCCGGCCGGTTATTCAATATAATTCCGCTCCAGTTTTCCGATAAATTTTCCTAATACTTCATATTTATCAGAATCGCTGACTGCAACCGGCTCCATGGACGTATTAAACGGCATCAGCATGATCTCATTTTCTACATGAAACAGCTTTTTAATGTGAATTTTTCCATTTACCTGAAACAGGCCAATCTCATTGTGAGGAACGGGTTCTTTTCGGAATAAAAGAACGTCTCCCAGACGGAACATCGGTTTTGCCATATTGGAAACCATCTTCACACAAAACTCTGCCTGTTCATTTACAGATGTCGGAACTATTTTAATATGTTTTGGCTTGGACGCAAGCACATATCCTTTTGACTTCATTACCGGCGTATACATCATAATGTCTTTTAAATTTCCGCTGTTCAGCCATTCTGCCGCACATTGGTACTCTGCATCCAGGATCACTTTTACCGCGTGTTTTCCATGCTTGTTTAATTTGCGGAATTTTTCAATAATCTGATTTTCTTCTTCCGACATTTCTTTTGTATGATCAAGAGCAATATAATCCTGATAAAAATAGTTCGCATCGCAGTCCAGGGCGTCCATCAGGTCAATCATGACTGGAAATTTCGGATAATTTAACCCGTTTTCATAATTTGCAATCGCATTCACGGATACGCTGACCAGGCTGGCCAGTTCGCTTTGAGAATACTGTTTTCCCTTTCTAAGTTCTCTTAATCGTTCACTAAATCCCATTTTTACTCCCTAAAACTGTATTTTTTTGCACGGATTTCCAATTATATCACAGAAAAACTGTATTTTCAACAAAAAAACATAGTTTGGATTGACTATATAATAGAAATACGTTAAATTATCTTGGTAATAAAAAGGAAAAGAGGAAACACAATGAATCAAAACGAAATCGAAATGACATTACTAAAGATGGGGATTCCTGGATCCGTAAAAGGATTTCGCTATATTGTTGACGCTATCATGCTGTTAGATCAGGACGATTGGAAAGATCCGAAGTGGACCGCTTTGTATCACACTGTTGGAAAAATGAATAATACCACTGAATCCCGCGTTGAACGGGCTATCCGCAGCGCCCTGGAATCAGTGCGCGGAAAGAACGGAAACGTCGATGAAGTAAACAAATATATTGGTTTTATTAACTGCAACTCTTCCGCATCCCTTATGAGTCTCTACAAAAACATCAAAGCAGAGCAGACTGCAACTGAAGCCCGAGCCATGACCATTACAGAAGAATATTTAAAACTTATGATTCGCAGAGAATTGAAAAGTCTGTTAATTGGAATGGCATAAATTCTAACTGGTGATTACCTACCATTCTCTCATTTTTCACAATGTTTTTTCCGTGTTTTTACACAAATTCCCTACCTTATTTTCTTTTTTTGTGGTACAATTTATATATTGGTATCAAACTATACTGATGCTAGTATTTATACATATCAGGGAGGAAATGAAATGGCAAAAGAAATGATTGCAATGCTTCTTGCCGGCGGCCAGGGTTCCCGTCTTTATGCGCTGACCCAGAAGCTGGCAAAACCTGCAGTTCCTTTCGGGGGGAAATATCGTATCATTGATTTCCCGCTGTCAAACTGCGTAAATTCCGGTATCGATACCGTTGGGATCCTTACCCAGTATCAGCCCCTTGTTCTTAACGAATACATTGGCAACGGACAGCCCTGGGATCTGGATCGCCTTCACGGCGGCGTCCATGTGCTCCCACCTTATCAGCAGGCCTCTGGCTCTAACTGGTACAAAGGGACTGCCAACGCTATTTATCAGAATATTCCATTCATTGAACGGTACAATCCCCAGTACGTTATCATCCTTTCTGGAGACCAGATCTGTAAACAGGATTACAGCGATTTCTTAAGATTCCACAAAGAAAAAAATGCCGAGTTTTCCGTAGCTGTCATGGAAGTTCCCTGGGATGAGGCATCCCGTTTCGGACTGATGGTTGCAGACGAAAATGATAAGATTACGGAATTCCAAGAAAAGCCGAAAAATCCAAAATCCAATCTTGCTTCTATGGGTATCTATATCTTTAACTGGGATATTCTCAAAAAGTACTTAATCGAAGACGAAGCAGATCTCAATTCTGAAAATGACTTTGGAAACAACATCATCCCCAACTTGCTGAAAGACGGACGCAATATGTACGCATACCACTTTGACGGATACTGGAAAGACGTTGGAACCATTCCCTCTCTCTGGGAAGCCAATATGGAAGTTCTGGATCCGGAAAACAGCGGCATTAACTTATTTGATGAAAACTGGAAAATTTACAGCCGGAACAGCGGTATGACCGGACACCGGATTACGGGAGATGCCGTCGTAGAAAATTCCATGATTACCGACGGATGCCGGATTGCAGGCAATGTAAAGCACTCCATCCTGTTTGCAGGCGTTAAGGTAGAAGCCGGCGCCGTAGTCGAAGATGCCGTTGTTATGGGCGGAACCGTCATCAAGGCCGGTGCTGTGGTACAGCACTGTATCATTGCGGAAAATGTCGTAATTGGAGAAAATGCTGTAGTCGGCGCAATGCCTTCTGGAGAAGAAAGCGGCGTAGCAACTGTAGGCGCAGGCGTATACATCGGAGATGGTGCAAAGATTGGCCCGAATGCAATGGTAAATGAAAATGTAAAAGGTGGTGAAGAACAATGGTAAACTCCAATGCAAATGCTCTTGGCATTATTTTCCCAAATAGTTATGACAGTCTGGTACCGGAACTGGTAAGCGAACGTCTGATGGCGTCTATTCCGTTTGCCGGACGTTACCGTATGGTAGATTTTATTTTATCCAGTATGGTCAACTGCGGCATTGACAACATCTCCATCATTGTCCGCAAAAACTACCACTCTCTCATGGATCACTTAGGATCTGGCCGCGAGTGGGATCTGGTCCGCAAAAACGGCGGTTTAAACATTGTTCCTCCTTTTGCAGAAAAAACGGTTAAGGTATTTAACGGACGGGTAGAAGCTCTGGCAAGTATTCTGGATTTCTTAATGGATCAGAAGGAAAAATACGTTGTAATGTCCGACGCGAATATTGCCGTCAATTTTGATTTCAAGTCCATGATTGACGCTCATATTGCCAGCGGTGCAGACGTAACCGTTGCCTATAAAGCGGAAGAACTGCCAAGAAGCGTGATAGACAGCAAAAATATCCATCAGGATTTGTACTATACCTTAGATATTAAAGACGGACGGGTAACCGAACTAAACATCAACGAAAAAGCAGACGGTATCCAGAATTACTCCATGAACATCTATATCATCGAGCGTACTCTGTTAATCGAGCAGATCCGCAATGCCTATGTCCACGGCTATGTTTACTATGAACGCGACATTCTGACTCCGCAGATTCAGACATTAAATGTCCAGGCCTTTGAATTTAAGGGATATACCGCCCGTATCTGCGATATGAAAGCATATTTTGACGAAAATATGAAGCTTTTGAAAGATGAAAATCTGGACGCCCTGTTCAGCCCGAATCCCATTTACACCAAAATCCGCGATGACAACCCGACCCGCTATATTGAAGGCGCAAAAGCTAAAAATATCATGGCTGCAGACGGATGCGTCATCGAGGGCGAAGTCGAAAACAGCATTCTGTTCCGCGGCGTCAAAATTGCAAAAGGCGCAGTGGTAAAGAACTGTGTCCTGATGCAGGATACGGTTATTGGAGAGGGAGCCCATGTGGAATACCTGATTACCGACAAAAATGTTACCATTTCCGCCGGCAAGGATGTAAAAGGCTCCGATACGTACCCATTCTACGTATTCAAGTATCAGGTAATCTAAATCTTTTATGAACCTATAAACATTCAGGCAGGAAGCCCATCTTACGATCAGTTTCCTGCCTGTCTGGTTTCAATCATTTTTATTTGTTATTTAATAACAATTGCCTGGGATAAGTGTCTTGGGGTATCTGCATTTAATCCCTTTAATTCTGCCAGATAATACCCCATCATCTGACCAATAAATCCGATCATTGCAGCATTCTGAAGGCTGTCATATCCATATCCCATGTCCAGAGTGTAATCCGCGTCCTTAAAGTCCTTAGAAGCGGTATTTCCAATTGCCAGCGTTACTGCGCCATATTCCTTCATCTGTGTCAGCAGCTTTGCGTCTCCGTCTACGGTATCCTCATGTCCCAGAAGGATAATCAGGGTCTTGTCGTCTACCAGACTCATTGGTCCATGGCGGTACTCTAATGTATAATATGCTTCGGAATTGCTTAAGCTCATTTCTTTCATCTTGTTCATGCACTCATTTGCAATGCCGTAATAAATTCCCTGGCCTAATGTAATAAACAGGTTTAATTCCGGATGTTCTGCAACCAGTTTCTTTGCCAGCTCGTCGGTTGCCTTTAAAAATTCTTCAGACTGGGAAGCATAGTTCTTCATTTCCTCAATCTTCTCTTTCTTTCCGCCTGCATAGAATGCTAAAATTGCGGACAGATAAATCATACTGGTAAAAGAACGGGTCATAATAACGCTGTCTTCTGCAGTTTCTGGGGAAAGAATCATGTAATCATTGTACTTTGCGCTGTCTGGATCGCAGGTAATCGCCAGAGTCTTTACGCCTTCAAAGGTTCTTACCTTGTCAATTGCCATACGGACTTCTGTGGTATAGCTCTTTCTGGTAATTGGAAGCACCAGAACCTTCTTTCCATTGCCGACATAAGTCTCTGGGAAATAATATAATTCTGAACAGCACATTCCCTTTGCAGGAATCTTGGTACAGGTTCCAAATGCGTGGGCAGCAGCCTGTGCCAGATACAGGGACGTACCGCAGCCTGTAAAGATTAATTCATCATACTCCTCTGCAAAAACTTCATCCAGAACTTTATAAATATCCTCTAAAGTATCGTTAATTGCCTGAAATGAAGCAGGCTGGCCATAAATTTCTTTGTAAGTAAGTTCACTGTTTTTCATCGTTATTCCTCCTGGTTTCCTTCTTAAACTCTTCCTTCTGATCCTGCAAGACGAATGATTTTTCTTACGTCTTCCTGAAGCTTTTCATTTGCATACTGGGACAGTTTCCATGAGTGTCCCTGATGGTTCAGCGTCTTTAAGCCTTCTTCATAATGCTCCACATATTTATAACGAATTTCGGTACCAAAGTTAATCTTTGCTACTCCCAGCTGAATCGCTTCTTTAATAATTTCTTCCTTCATACCGGTGCAGCCATGAAGAACCAATGGAATGTCCGTAAACTTCCGGACTGCCTCCATAACTTCCAGATGAATATCCGGCTCCCCCTTATAATATCCATGGGCATTGCCGATTCCAATTGCTAAAGAATCCGGTGTACATAATTCTAAGAAACGGCGTACTTCTTCTGGATCTACAATATTTTTGTTCTCCATAACCGTACCCATATTGTCCAGACGGAGAAGCTCTCCAATCTCTGCTTCTACCGGAACGCCAAAGCACTTTGCCACTTCCAGTACCTTATTGGTCATAGCGGCATTCTCTTCGATTGGCTTTGTAGAACCATCAATCATAAGAGAGGTAAATCCCAGTTTTAACGCTTCCATGCAGATGTCAAATCCATCGCCATGATCCAGATGAATTGCCACCGGAACAGACACCTTATCCGCACACCATTTGCACACATTTACAAACCAGTCATGGCCAGAATATGCGCCTGTGCTTACATAGTGAGCAAGAATAATCGGGGAATGCAGATCCTCTGCTGCTTTGCAGATCGCCCAGATAATATCATAATTTCCACCCTGCGTGTTAATTGCCGGAACTGCATAACCATTTTTCGCTGCGTCTAACAGCATTTCTTTACTTGTCGTTAACATATCTTTCCTCCTGTTTTTTCTACCCTTACCCCTTTACTGCTCCTGCTACCAGGCCTTTTACCATGTATTTCTGGAAGAAGAAGAATAAAAGGACCATTGGGAGAGTTCCTACGATAGAAATTGTATTAATTAAAGACCAGTCATAGGATAATTCTCCTAAGTACCGGAGTGCTACACCTGCGGATAATGTTCTCAAAGAGTCTGTCTGAATCAAAGTGGAACAGTGAAGATAATCGTCCCATGAAAGCAGGAATGCATAAATTCCTACTGCCAGCATACCTGGCTTAATTAATGGAGCAACTACTCTGAATAATATCTGGAAACGGCCTGCACCATCAATCTGGGCAGCTTCTTCCAATTCCACTGGAATTCCATCATAAAAACTGGACATCAACATAATCGTAAACGGAAGCATCGACGCACCTACTGCAAATACCAAACCGATACGGGTATTAATCAAATGGACATCACCCATAATCTTATACAGAGAAATCAAACGGCTGATAATCGGAAACATCTGTGCAGATGTAAATGCTGCTACTATCCATCCATTCCATTTAAAATGGAATCTGGAAAGCGCGTAACCGGACATGATTGCAATTAATGTTGTCATCAAAGCGGCTCCGCCAGCAACTAAAAAGTTATTCTTATAGTAGATAAAGAACTCATTATTTTTTGTAAATAAGTCAATGTAACTCTGAACCGTCGGACTTTCTGGAATTAAAGTTGGAGGAAATTTATATGCCTCCATGTTTGTTTTAAAAGATGTCAGCAATACCCACAGCAATGGGAACAACAGGAACAGAAGAATCAGTGCCAAAACCACATATTTTACAATATTTCCAATTAACCGATTTCGTTTCATCTTTCCTCTCCCCCTTCCTATACGTCTGACTCTTTAAAGATGCGGTTGTAAAAGAATACCACAACAATCATCATCAGCATCCATACCGTTGTTACTGCAGCACCAGAACCAAAGTTATTAGAAACGAACGCCTCTCTGTAGCTGAGAATTGCCATTGTTGTTGTAGAGTTATTTGGTCCGCCTCCGGTCATTGTCCAGAATAATGGGAACTGTTTAAAGTTTTCAATAATAGACATGGATACTGTTACTTTAATAACACTCTTCATATAAGGCATGGTAATCCGGAAAAATCTCTGTACAGAATTTGCTCCGTCAATTTTTGCTGCTTCCAGCATATCATCCGGAACATTAGCCAGTCCTGCAAGAAGAAGCAGGGTTGCTAATGGAATCTGCTTCCACAATGCTGCAACAGAAACACCAAACATTGCAGTTGCAGGATTATTTAAAATTGCAAAATCGGTAACTTTTCCTCCAGTCAGCACTCCAACAATATACTTTACAAGGCCATACTGAGGCTGGAACATCCACAGCCATACCAGACCGGAAATAATGGTCGGAACTACCCATGGAACCATCATAATACTTCTTATAAAACGGGAAGCTTTCATATTGGTATTTAATATCAATGCCAGAGCCATTCCCAGTATAAACTGAGCAATTACAACACCAAATACAAAAACCAGTGTGTTAATCATGGAAGGTACTAATTTTCCATTCGAAAATAATTTAATATAGTTGGCAAAATTATTCCATACTCCTGGTTCTCCAGAAATAATATTGCGTACCCGATAGTCAAAAAAGCTTCGATAAATAGAGTCTACTACCGGAACTAAAATAAACATGGTCGTTGTGATGATTGCAGGAAGCAATAACATCAGTGAAAACAGCTTATCTGCTGTATGCCTTTTTAGCTTAAAACGTTTAACCTCTGTATTCAAAACGTTTCCTCCTCTCCCACCTGGTTCCCCATTACTTATTCTCGTTATAAACATGGAGACCAGGTCCCCACATTCCTGCCAAATCTTTCTGTCCTCCGCCTAATACAGGTTCTCTGCTTCCATCAATTTCCGGATTTGCATATTGCAGAAACCACTTGTCCATACGACGTTTCATTGCCTGAACCAATTCCTGATATTCTTCATTTTCAATCAGATTTTTCTCCTCGTTTGGATCCTGTTTTAAATCATAAAACTCATCTGGTCCAAACGGACATCTATGAATATATTTATATTCTTTGCTGCGAATCATCCTGGCCGGTCCGTACTCATCAAATACAACTACGGTTCCATCGTCTTCTTGTTTTTCTCCCCGCAGAGATTTTAAAAAGCTTTTTCCCGGAAGTCCCTCTGCCTCTGGATTTTCCAGTCCCAGATAATCCAGAAGTGTTGGCATAAAGTCATAACCGCTGCACATATCCTCACATACAGTTCCTTCTGCCAAATGACCCTTATGGCTGATAATAAACGGAACTTTTACAGAAGAATCATAAAGATTTAATGGGAAGGTTCCATTTCCTTTTCCCCAAATTCCATGATGTCCGCAGTTAAATCCATTATCACTAGAAAAAATAATCAGCGTATCTTCGGTAAGTCCTTCTTGTTCCAGCTTATCTAAAATTCTTCCAACATTTGCATCCATCGCTGTAACTGCTGCAAAATAGCCAATCAAACTCTCTCTTGGTCTGTCATATCCAGAGATTACTCCCAGCTTTGCCCAAGGATGCGGTTCCCCCTGTGGGCAGCTCTTAAATTCACAGGTTTCGTAAAGATCGGTATACTCTTTTGGATGGCAATCAATCCATGGAGAATGCGGAGCTGTATAATGAACGCTTAAATAGAATGGATGGTCTTTATGTTTTTCATTGTCAATAAACTTTAAGGCTTCATCTGTAATTACATCTGTAATATATTCTTTTTCTTCTACATATTTACCGTCCCGGATCATCGGAGCATTGTAATAAGGACCGCCGCCTTTCTGGTGTGTATACCAGAAATGAAAACCTTTTTGCGGATGCATACCATCACCCAGATGCCATTTTCCGCTAAGTCCGCATACATAACCATTCTCTGCTAAAATATCAGTATATCCAGTCTGTCCTTTCAGATATTCAATTGCTGTCTGTGTAGAACCTCCGTTGCCGCCGCACAAATAATCATGGACACCATGCTGGGATGGAATTCTTCCTGTCATCAGAGACGCTCTGGCCGGAGAACATACTGGAGAAACACAGAAAAAATTATCAAACCGGATTCCCCGTTCTGCCAATCGATCCAGATTTGGTGTATGTATTTCTTTATTTCCATAGCACCCAAGTGACCAATATCCCTGATCATCTGTCAGAATAAATACAATGTTCGGCCTGTTTATATGCTTCCCATCCATTTTTTTATCCATAATTTTCCCCCATTGTCTTTCTCTTTTCCCAATTTTTTGACTGTCCTATCCATTCTCTTAATGGGCGGGAACCTCAATTATGCCCCCGCCCTTCAGTTCAATATTGTATCTCAGGTTATGGCAGCAACGGCTGTACCGTACTCTTAAAGTTTTCGATTGCAGTTGCTACATCTTCTTTTCCTACAGTAACTGCCTGGCTTAAAGCACACAGCTCTAAGTTAAAATCAGACAGAGTTGGGAACTGATATACTGGAACTGCTTTCTCAACAGCCCCCTGGCCGCCCTTTAAGAATTCACTATTTACAACAGCGTCCATATTTTCCATTGCTTTCTTTGCTGGATAAGCAGGAGCAATGTTTGCAATATAATCATTTAATACTTCTGGAGTAATTACATACTCAATAAATTTCTTTACTGCATCTACTCTTTCTGGTCCATTATCAACTGCTACAAAGCAATGAGACTGTAAAGTGGAAGCTCCATCACCAGAACCACCAGATAACGGCATTGCAGTTGCTGCAAAATTCTCCACTTCCGGATTAATAGATTTTGCACCATTATATCCCCAGGTATTATCGTAATACATTGCTACCTGACCTAATGCAAACAGGTTTCTCAGATCCTTTGGTTTACAGTTCTGAGGATTATATCCCAGTTCATCCAGCTTCTGAAGCATATTCATAGCGTCTGTAAATCCCTGATTGTCTACATTAAACTGATTATTCTCATCAAATACTGTACCGCCAAACGTCTGGGCAAAAGACTGAATAGAAGAACCAATTACAATTACAGAAGCTGTTGGCTGTCCAAATGGATATACCTGATTTCCATCATCTGTAGTCAATGCTGCCAGCTTAGGAGCAATTTCCAGCATTTCATCATATGTTTTTGGTGGATTTTCTGGATCTAATCCAGCCTTTTCAAATAAATCCTTATTGTAGAATAAAACAAATGGAGATACATAAAGTGGTGCTCCGTAAACTTTTCCGTCTACTGAATGTGCTTCCAAAATATTCGGATAATAATCTGCTAAAAATTCCGGACTTAAAATCTCATCCATAGGAGCTGCCAGACCTGCATCTACCAGAGCTGGAATCCAAATCATTTCACTAAAAATGGCATCTACTTTATCACCGCCGCCTGCCATATTGATAACCTGATTCAAAATCTCACCATAAGGAGCAGAAACCCACTCAATCTTAATATTCGGATATTTTGCCTCAAAACCTTCTTTTACCTCTCCCCAGAATGTATCATATCCTGCTTCCAGAATTGCATAGTTTGCAATTTTTAATGTAATTTCTTCACCCGAAGCAGCCTCTCCGCCTTCTGCTTTTGCGCTTTCCGTCTTTGTCTCTCCTGCCGGTGCTGCAGTCGTACTATCTGCACCTCCGCCGGAACAAGCTGTAGTGAATGCCATAGCAGCCGCTAACCCCAGTGCCAGTAATCCTTTTTTCTTCATAACCCTTCCTCACTTTCTTAATTGTTTTTAACCCCGATTTGCATCGACGTTATATTTCACACAGAAAATCCTGTGTTTTTTATAAAGTGTTCTGCCCCATACAATTATCTATGGTTTTCTCCTGAGTACACTCGTGTGTACTATTCTGGAAAAAAGTGCTGCTGCAAAACAAATTCCGCAAAATTTATGATACAGCAGTTCCTTTCACTTTAATTTCTTGTGCTGTCTCTCTCTATCAGTGTTGTATCAAAATCCACATTTTCCGGCTGATTTCCACCAATCATCTGAGTCAGCATATCCATCGTTGTCTTAGCAATTTCTGTTTTCTTTAAACTAATGGTACTCAGTTTTGGAGAACAGAACCGGCTTATGCTGGAATCGTCAAACCCGATTACCTTTATGTCTTCCGGAACCCGAAGTCCAATCTGTACGGCCGCTGTCATGGCAATGCAGGCAATCATATCATTCCGGCCGAAAAAACCATCTACCTGGGAACCTGTCCGGAGCCTGCGTTTTACATCTTCTTCCAGTTCTTCCTGGCTGCGGCATCCGCAGATAATATTTTCCGGACCTACTAAAAATCCATTGGCCTCCATCTCATCTACAAAGCCGCTGAACCGCACATCATCCGGAGGACTGATATGACCTCTGGCGCTGATCCGGTCAATGTAAACAATGTTCCGGCAGCCTTTTTGAATCAAGTGACTAACTGCTGATCTGGCCCCTGTATAAAGACCTGTTCCTAAATATGCAGCTTTTTCGATTGCCTTCTGATGACGGAGCCGTCTGAATACCACGACTGGAATACCAGCCTGGGTAAACTGCTCTACATATTCCGGCGGAAAGCTGGCAGAACTGACGATAATGCCATCATATTGTCTGCTGATTACCTGGGAAATAAATTCTTCTGTATTGCGGTTTGCGCAAAGAGAAATCAGATAACCGGAATCATATGCATATTTATCCATCTCACTGACAATGCTTGCAAAATACTCATTGGTAATGTGATCTGCAATAAATAAGATTTGATTGCTCTGCTTGCCCTTTAATGCCCTGGCAATATTATTGGGGCGATAATTTAAAGCCCTGACCGCCTCTTCTACCCTCTTGCGCTTATCCATTGCTACATAACGGTTATTATTAATTACATAGGAAACAACTGTCTCACTGACTCCCGCCATTTTCGCTACGTCTGCGCGGGTAACGCGCTCTTTGTTTTCTGCCATTCTGGCAACTCCTTATATTCCACTGATTCAGATATACACTCGTATGTACTATCTAAATAGTACAACATTTCAGATGTTCTGTCAAGCAATTTTGTCGATTTTTCTCAATGTATTTTTCTATCCATGTACAGACACCTCTATCCACCTTTTTTGTGGATTGTCCCTGTACATGGATAGAACTTTTCGTTGTCCATTTAAGTTTATAATTCAATTACCGGAATCTGAAGTAGCTGGCATACCTGTTTTAACTCTTCTGCCACATCTGCCCATACCAGGCTGTAATGATGGGGGACGCCTTCTTCAATAATCTGTTCGATTACTTCCCTGACTGGACGCTCCACTTTCACATTTGCCATAATTCCTCTGGTATAGCGGTCCATATCAATCGCCGTGCCTTTCATCAAAAACAGCTTATACGCTCCGTCAATGTTGCAGAATCTGGCAATGGTTACATCTCCTGGCTTTAACGCTCCCCAGAATGCAGTCCCCTGCCCTGCTAACGGATGATTTCTCATCAGCAGCTCATAGTTTGGATTTGCCAGGGACGGAGCAGCATTTCCGCAGTGCCAGAATGTCATGGTATTCTTCTCTTCGTCGATATTGATCATGTCTGTAATAAAGGTAGGAAGTCCGGTGAGATAGTTTTCGGCAATCTGAGCCAGTTCTGCGTCCACGTCTCCTTCGCATCCGATGTTGACGCCGTCATCTGCCAGCCTTCCTAAAACTGCGCATGGAGTGGTGTGGAGATTTCCCATCTCCGGCCAGCATTTGATTACCCCATAATCATAACCCTGCGCTGCCATTACGTCTTTTAATGCCAGGTAAAGCTTAGAATGGTTTTCCAGATGTCCGTCCGGAAGCGTATCCATATTATAGGTCTTTTCCATCTTCTCCATATCGACCTTCCAGGATTCTTCCGGAAGCTCTGCCATTTTATCAAAAACTACTTTTAAATCAGTCTCTTCAATTTTCACTCCAAATGTCCGGCGAATCAGGCCTTCATCAAATGCGCAGTTATAAAATGCAGTCGGTCGGTATCCCAACAGTCCTAAATTGGTATTTCTCATAGCTTTTACAGTATGGTATGCCAGAATCAGGGATCGGATCTTAGAAGCGGCTCTCTCATCTTCTTTACTTCCGTATACTGTATGATAAACAGCTCCTAATCTGCGCAAAGATGCAGCATTCATGGTCATGGAACAAAGGGCATTGGCATACAGTCTGGTATTTTTCTCAAACGGAACCTCATACGGCGCCCATAAAATAATCGGAATATTTAACGTCTCCGTCAGATATGCAGCCGCGTCGTCCCCTGTAAACGCACCGTATACCAGTACCATGATATCTGCAGAGGCCTGTTTGAACTCTCCTGCAATCTCTTCCAGAGCTTCTTTCGTGCAGCCAATCTGGGAAGCCTTTACCACATTGATCTGTGGAAACTGTTCCTCCAGCCAGGCTCCATATTCCTTGTCCCGCTGCTCTGGCAGTTCCTTTGGCCAGCGCCCTGAGTAAGTTGTCACAAATCCTACATTTAATTTCTGCTTCATCTTTTCCCCTCCGTCAAACCATTATTTGTTTTGTACAACTTTTCCTTTGTAAACACGTATGTATATAGCTATATTATCATTCTTTGCTGATTTGTCAAGATTATTTTAAACTATCGCTCCCATTGTTTTTAAAATAACTCCAGCCGTTAACACCACGCCTACCAGGCGGTACATATTCCATTTCCGGATCTTTATAAAGTAAAATAAAAGACCTGTCAGGATTACAGCCTCCCCTCCTGGAAAAATAACGTCTGCCATCTCCTGGAACGGAAATGCTGCCAGTTCTATTTTTACGCTGGTAACAACAAGTCCGGCAATTATCGACGTTCCAACCATACGGGCTGCTCTGGAAACCGGAAGTAAGCTGCCTTTCATTTTATCTGCCAGGGAAGTGCTCAGACGAAATCCCAGTTCTTCGTTTAGCAGTTTCAAACCTAAAATCAAGGAATTCATTCCCAGTAAAAACACAATCGGACCAGCTATCATCCCTTTCTGGGCCATTTCTGCTCCAATTGTCGAAAACACTGGCGCAAAGCAAAACTGTACCAGAGAATCTCCGATTCCTGCTAAAGGCCCCATCAATGCAAGCCGTATATCATTCGTCGCTTTTGCAGGCATTCCTTTGTTAAAAGAAACCAGATGGAAACTCGTTAAAATAGGCAGAAAATTCGGATTTATGCTGCAATATCCCAGGCTGTCTTTTAATTCCTGCCGGAGTTCTCTGTCATTTTTACACATCCGCTTCAACGCCGGATACAAAATCTCTGCATAAGCCAAACCCTCATAGTTACCGTAGTTGTATCCGTTTTGAAGAAAATAAGCCTTTAGCGCCGTCTTTCTGGAAATACGGCGGAGTTCTTTTTGGGGGATCCGTTCCGGATATTGACTCTCTCTTTTTACGAATTCGGTTTCTGATGGTCTTTTACCGGTTCCATCATCACCTTTTTTCTTTTTCCAAAAAAATGTTGCAAAGACCGCTGCGCCTAAGGCAATCAGGAAATTTACAATGACCGGACTATTTAAATATGCTGCCAAAACGTATCCTAGCACTGCAAACAGTCCAATATCCGGCGTCATCATTACGCTTAAAATCACTGCAAATCCTACTGCCGGCAGCATCTTCCCCGCTGTTCCCAGGCCTTCTGTCAGCCATGTAGGAATCATCTGGATCAAGGTTTCTAAATTCCGGTTCTGTGACGCAGCCACAAAACCAATGAGAAATCCTGCTGTCAGAAACATCAGGATCGTACTGTTGGCAGCCAGATGAAATTTCTTGTAATTCCCCTGTTCGACTGCCTCTTCTGCCTTTGGCACCAGTCCCGTTGCCACTGTATAAATTCCGGTAATCACAAATTGAATCAGTATGGCAAACGGTATGGAATAAGCCAGTGCTGCTTGTGCGTCCATCCCCTGGTTTTTCATTGTAATCGCCAGAATTGCGCCGATAATGCCTGGACCTGCCGGATTAGGCGGAACAGAGCCTCCCGAAGAAACCCCGAATCCCAGAAAGGCCAGTTCCCCTGTAGCCCCCATAAGAAGTCCCGTCTTTACATCTCCTAAAATCACTCCAACCCCTGCAGCCATTACCAAACAGCGGGTAAGATACGTCCCCATCAGCATTCCTGTCATGCAGAAAGCCGTCCACACCCCAATCAAAATACATTGAACGAACGTTATCTCCATCGTCTTATCCCCTTTTCTCCCCTGCCATACACACGAGTGTATGTTATTTCCTGTTATTTACCTTAAAACTTTGTTTCTGTCCAGCTTCTATTCTTTTGGATCTTTTGTATCTTCAAATCTGGCATAGCCTTTTTCATATTTGACATAGATCCTGGACGGTTCCGATGGATTCGCATAAATCTCCTGTCCAGCTTCTACCCTGGTTCCGCCATACTCGCTGGATGGATACTCCTTCGTAAAAACTTCTTCGACAGTTCCAGCCAGTTCAAATCCCTCTTCTAAAGGATTGTCAAAACCATCAAACTGATACCAGTACAGCCTTCCATCATAATAAACTGTCTGCCGCTGCACTTCATCACTTGGATAGCCAGTTGGTGTCTTTGCAGCAGATTCCGTCCCGGAATGTTTCGGACTGCAGGCGCAAAGCAGAATTCCAAGTCCAAAAACAGCCAGAATATATCCTATATTTTTCATTCTCTTTGTTCTTTCCTTTTTCTTCATAGTTTGCGCCCCTTTCCGGCCTCTTCCGCAAGTCCTGTTTTCCTATAGTTACTATTTATCTGACTTCTACCAGCTCAATCCGGAAGTTTAATTCCTTTCCTGCCATTTCGTGGTTTGCGTCAAAGGTAATGGTTTCTGCATCTTTTGCTGTTACCTTTACCGGGAATGGCTGGCCATACTGGTTGGTCAGATATACCTGCTGGCCTACCTCCAGATTTTCGGAGCCTGGAAGCTGTGCAATTTCCACTGCAAATATAGCGTTGGGATCTGCCATTCCATAAGCCTCTTCCGGCATCAGATGAACATCTGCAATCTGTCCTACTTCCATATCTGCTACTGCTGCGTCAAATCCGCGAATCATCTGGCCTGCGCCGCAGATAAATTCCAGCGGCTCTCCACGGTCATAAGAAGAATCAAACTGTGTTCCATCATTGAAGGTTCCCCTGTAGTGAGTCCGGCAGGTCTTTCCTACATTCCGTCCGCTTAATGCAGGACGGGAACCGCAGGAACCTCCGCAATGGCCTCCGCAGGAATGGCCGTCTTCATGGTGGCCGCAATCATGACCATCCTCATGGTGGTGATCACAGTTGGCGCCGGTAGATACCAATTCGCCAGATAAATAAGCGCAGACTACCTGATCGGTGTCACCCTGGGCGCCAGCGCACAGTTCTACTCCTGCTTCTGCAAGGGCTGCCTGGGCGCCGCCCCCAATACCTCCGCAAATCAGTACGTCTACGTCCTGCTCAGCCAGAATACCAGCCAATGCTCCATGACCGCTGCCATTGGAACTAATTATTTCGCTGGAAACCACCTGATTGTTTTCCACCTGATATATCTTAAAAAATTCGGTCTTTCCAAAATGCTGAAATACATTTCCGTTGTCATAAGTTACTGCAATCTTCATTTATGTCCCTCATCTTCCATATTTTCTAGGGCTTAATGCCTCTCTTTATTATTATCTTGATTCCCGGTGTTCTGTCAATAGTTTTTTATAACGGCTGCGCTGTGTCACAGGAGGCAGCGCAGAATCCAGCAAGCAGTATCACAAACGGCTGTGTAATCGGTACCGAAATATTTACTAAGGAAATGGCCGTATAAACCATAATCCCCACAGCGGATGCCATTTGAATGGGCTTTCCTTTGAAACCTTTTACACAACAGCATATCAAAAAGCCATAATAGCCGGCAGCTCCCAGAATTCCCATGCATACTATGTATTGGAGCAGTTCGTTATGAGGGGAATCATAAAATTGACCAGATATTGACACCATTTCTTCATAGCAGTTTTTTTCCATAAGGAGTCCAAACGTTTCTGGCCCTGTGCCAATCAGTTTTTGCCAAAATGGGAATTTGTCAAACGATTCCCATGCCAGCCTCCAGACCATCCCTCTCGCTGTCCCCCATTGGTCGTTGAATATCAGAAACCGGCCCAAAGCGCCATATTTATCTGGATTTTTTCCAAAATTAGCATCATAAAGTACCAGTAAAAAGCACAGGCCGCAAACAAACAGCAAACCGCCGTATCCCCACAATACAATTTTTTTATTCCAGGATTTTTTATATTGATAAATACAGACGGAAACAAAGAAACATATAGCTGCTGCTCCTGCATAATACTTTAAGCCCCCTATCGAACAAAGCCTTAACAAAACTCCTCCCTGACGATCTATGTAAGGACTGCCGGAAACAATATTAATCTGATATACGATTATAAAGATGCAGCAAAATATAGCCGCTAACAAAAAATACCTGCCAGAGCTTTCTTTCTTGCGGAATGCAAGAAAAGGCAGCAGCAGGAAAAATGCCAGCACTCCAACTGCAGCATTATCCGAACTTCCTATAAACATTGCTGTACCAGAAAGGATAAAAGAAATGATACAAATAATATCTGTATATTCAAATTTTTCCTTTGCAGCAATAAAGTATCCACCTGCTGTCGAAAAATAGATCCCTGCCATAGCTGTAAATGTATTGATATTTCCAATAGAGGACATAAACATTGCCCTTTGCCCCACTTTTACCTTTTTATGCCACTCAAACCAGTCATATCCCAGATAGTCGAAAATCCCCCAGGAACAGACCACCATTCCGGCTAGTAAAAATATGGCAAAATCTATTTTTCCAGGTCTGTAGTACAGCAAAATACATAAAAACGCCGCCGCATACAGGAGCCACATATATAATCCCTGATATCTGCCTGCTTCCCCTGTCCATGCCAGCAGTTTCCACTCAGAACATACCGTCGAAAAAGCAAATACAAGTAAAAACAGTCCCAAAAAAGCCAATATCGTTTTATTATTCTCTGCCTTTTGCCTGATATGCCTTAGAAAAACAGTTCCTTGTTTTTTTATCTGTATGATGCAAAAAACAGACAAAGCCAGTATCATCAGGCTTGTACAGTACTTAAAAAATTTCGTCCTGTCCGATAAAAGGGAAAAATACTGATTCCTTTCATAAAACGGAAATATAACAGTCAGAACAACTACATACACCCTGACAACCCATTTGGGAAAGGAATCTATTACTGCTTTCGTTCTTTTCTTCCGTTCGTTTACAGCCATGTCTTTTTCTCCTTGAATTTTGCTACGCATTCCATTTGTAATCTAATATTATTCAAAACCCGTACTGGCGCACCCATGACCCGTACTATAAAAAGAGCAGATCATACATTCTGTACGATCTGCTCCTAAAAGGCAATGGATGTTATCGGATAGTTAGCATTGACCGCATTCCTTTCTCCATACGGCAGCGCCGCTTTTCACTAATTGTTTTTCAAGCATACGTCCCTGCTTCCCATCAGAATCCTCCTGGAAGTAATACCATTTTCCGTCGATTTCCTGTTTTCCAGTCAGCATTCCCTTATTGATATCCACATAGAAGGTTTCTTCTGCCTTTACATCCCTGATAAATCCAGAAAGTGCGTGTCCATCTGATCCAAATGCATACCAGGATCCATGGATCTGCTCCCAGGCAATCTCATTCATAGCAGAGGAGTGTATCATGCGGCCTTTCTTTCCATCGGAAGCTTCCTGGAAGTAATACCACTGTTCATTGATTTTCTGCCATCCTGTCAGCATACCCCGATTAATATCTACATAGAACGTTTCGCCTGCTTCCACATCCTGAATGAATCCGGCAAGTGCATATCCATTTGCATCAAATGCATACCAGGATCCATTAATCTGCTCCCAGGCAACCTGCTCATATACAGTGCCATCTTCTCTTGTTTTCATCTTACCGGAAGCAAAGGTTCCGTCTGCATATTGGAGCTTCCATACCTGAATCTCTTCTTTCTTCTCTAGATCCGTATGTTTTTCTGAAATCCAGGAAGAATAGCCCTTTCTATTCCCTGTAATGATACCAGTAGCCGTATTCACATAACCTTTCTTAGCGTCTACTCTTATTTCATCTGCTTTCTGGCTTCCACTATCCGATCCGCCATCACTGCTTCCAGAATCGCTGCCGCCGGAATAATCTGGCTTATCCGGAGTTACTGGCTTGTCTGGCTCTGGATCCACCGGCTTATCTGGGTCTGGATCCACCGGTTTGTCTGGCTCTGGATCTACCGGTTTGTCTGGGTCTGGATCCACCGGCTTATCTGGGTCTGGATCTACCGGCTTGTCTTCTTTGACAAGCTGTGATTTTGCCTCTTTTAAGTTCTCCAGCGCTTCCTTCCTCTGACCGTCTTCTGCTGTACTGCTGTTTAATACTGACTCTGCATCAGCCAGAGCTTCTTCAAATACCTTCCAGCTTTCTTCGCTGTATTCCTGTCTTTCTAATTTCCGCGCCTGTCCTACTTCATAAGCCAGCTCTAATTCTGACGCACTGCGGGCTCTATTGTAAATCTCAATGTTGTCAAACGCACCAGCAAAATACTTATCTCCGCTGTAGAACGATTTTCCCAGATAAATAATCGGGTCTGTGCCAAGATCCGCCATCAGGATCGTCTTGTCCACTGTGCTTACCGGTACGCCGTCCATATAGGTAACCAGCTGTTCCGGAGTCACTACAATATCAATATGCACCCATTTGTTCAGGGTATTAACCTGTGCAGATGCTCCCTGTTCTGCTCCCCAGCTTCCTTTTGTAATAGTCGTATAGGTTTCATTTTCTCTGGTACGTAAGAACAAATACTTCTGATCGTTCTGACCGATCGCCACAGTAAAGAAGTTTCCGTCTGCTGTTTCTGACTTAAGGTCAAAACTCATGGTCATGTTTTCATATCCCGTTATGTTCACAGATTCCGGATCCAGCTGGATGTAGGTCGTTCCGGCTGCATTCATATGAATTACTTCTCCCTGTTCCGGATCCTCTCTGTTGACAACGGTTCCTTTTGTAATCAGACCATCCCACTGATTGTCCTCGTTCGAATGGAAAACAGGACTCCAGCTGGCTTCTGTATCCGCATCAACGGAAGCAACTGCCAACCAGCTGATAACCGGAGACTGGCTCTTTGTCTTGGCTACCGTATAAGTAACAACTGCATCTTCTGGAAGGATGAATGAGACTGTTCCGGTTGCTTTTCCTCTTTCTCCAAAACTTACCGAATCTCCATTTACCGTCTTTTCTGTTCCATCAGACAGGGTGTAGGTAATCGTCTGGCTCATGTCTCTTCCATATCCCCACCACTCTGTAAATCCAGCTGTTAATGTATAGATTCCTGCCTCCAGAGGGAGTTTATACACAATCGGTTCTGTATCATTGTAAAGTCCTGTATCTGTTTTATCCAGTGCATTTGTATTGCTCTTTACAGCGCAGGTGGAGTTTCGTCCCCAGCTTCCATCTGTGAAAATTTTATCCGGCGCTTCATTTTTAAGTTCCGGAGATACTTTTTGGTACGCTGAATAAATGCCTGTATCATCGGTACCAGAATCAATAAAGTATACCAGGTTGTCCGGAACTGTTTCTACTGCAACGGTTACGGACAGATTTTTTCCTCCAACAACGGTACCGGTTGCAGTAATACTGCTGTATGCTGTGTTGGTATTTCCGGAAAGTTTCCAGGAAATCTCTGCAGCATCATTAGTTGTGCCATCCTGATTTTTAACTGCAACTGTGGATGGAAGTTCTTTTCCTACGATGTCTTTCAGGGTGCTTCCTACCGGAACTGCCAGAATCTCAGGAATCTTCTCCGGAGAGATAATCTCTATCGGCGCATCCTTTTTCAGCAGCTTATCCTGCAAAGTTTCATAATATGACGTAATTTCATTTATGGTTTCCTGATCGGCTCCATAGCTGACTGGATCTGCCAGAATTTCATTTACCAGTTCGGTTGTCCAGCGTCCTTTACTGGTTAATGCCTCCTGGTAGTCATTCCAGGAGTCTGCATCATAGTCTTCCTGCTTCAGCTCTTCGCCTTTTTTGATTACCTCCAGAAGGCTGCTGGTGTCGATCTGGCTGCTGACGGTCTCACTGGCGCTGATATAGCCAATAGAATCTACATCCAGTTTTCCGCTTGCCAACGTTACCGTAATGGTATGTTCGCCGTCTTTCAGACCATGGATAACCAGATACGGCTGATGGGAACTGGTCTGGATGAGCGATACGTTCTGGTACAGAGTTTCTCCATCTACAGAAACATCCACTACTCCATTTGAGCTGTTCTGTCCAATCAGAGCAAAACCGGTGCCGGTAAAGGTATAGCTTACGCTTGCTCCCGCCTGGCTGGTGCTGGAAAGGCTTCTCTGGGAATACTGGGAACCTTTCTGATTCACATGGCTCCAGCTTCCTTCATAAACCAGTGTCTGTTCGCCTGCATTTTCTCCATCCCATGCGTCCATGTGAAGATTATCATGTACCATAGTAAAGTAAGGAGTATAGCCTGGAATTGTCTCGACTTTTAGATTGTCAAATCTTCCTCGCTTCCATGAAGCGCCTGGCATTCCTACGCCCAGCATGACTCTTCCTTCCAACTGTGGGTTTTCGTCTGTGTACGTATATACTTCCTTTCCGTCCACATAGGCAGTAATGGTATCTTCCGCTGCACGTATTGCTACATTGCACGCCCCTGGATCTGTGATTTCTGCCTCTCCTCTGGCTATTTCTGTGCCGTATCTGCGGAAAATCCATTCGCCGCTGCTGTTTACTCCAATATTGTAGGCAGACATGGAAACTTTATTGTCTCCGCCGCCTGCAGCTCCTCTCTGACGTACTCCAAGAAGTAAGTGTTCGCTGGTTGAAGTCAGATCAAAGTCTACGCTTGCTTTGTAATTCGTCCAACGATAATCTCCAACGGTCGTAGACGGTTCGCCGCCGTTCCACCAACCGCCGCCTGTCTGTCCGGTCATTTCCAAAGCTCCATTACCAGTTTCATCCATGACAACCTCAAACGTTCCGTTGGTATCCTGTGTGTAAAGAGGATAAAATCCATCTTTTCCGCCTCTGCTTTCAATGAAGCTCTGATCCGATTCTACAATCTGCCCGTCCTCATAAGTCATTACGTTGCCCATATCCGCGTAATTATAGTCATCCACATACAGATAGGTATCTTCCGTGTTCTGGGTCTTTCCTGTTTCATCTGTATCCAGAACGTATCTTCCATCTTCTGTAGCGGCTGGAATCGAAAGTTCTTCTTCCATTCCTTCCATATCTAACGTCGTTACGGTTACAATTGACCACGGCTTTACGGTCAGCGTATAGCTTCCGTCTTCTGCCGCAGAAAGATTTCCAATATGTTTTACGTAATTTTCATTGTAAAGCTGTCCATCCTCTGCCGCTCTGGTTTCCCATACTTTTAACTGCATTCCTTCAGCCAGATCCAAGTCTCTCGGTCTAATGGAAAACTCCTTGGTTTTTCCACTGTCATTGCAGATAACAACAGAAAAATCTTTCTTGTCCGGAGATGCTAAGGTAATATAATTGTCTCCTCCGTTTCTGCCATTTACCGGATTGGTTCCGGTTGCTTCACTCTTGCTTGCGCTTGGAATCGCTCTCCATACTACGTTTTCATCCGGAGTATCGTATTCCCAGCCTGTTACTGCAAACTTGGAGAAATGCTGCATGACGCTTAACGCTCCATCATAGTTTACATAACCGGACCAGGGATCTCTTGCCGCCATAACGTCTTTATAGTTGTACTGCGTTCCTTCATAGAATGCTCCAAATGTAGGCTGATAGACGAAATGGGTTCTCCGTGAGTTTACAAAGCCCTTAATAACCGTATTGGCCATTTCCAGCGGACTTCCGTTACCGCCGATTCCGGTGCCTGGATCAGCATTATCCACCATATTGTTGTTTGGACGATCTGCCGTTGAGCCAAATGTTGCCTGCGCTTCGCTGTTCCAGATTTCTTTATCGAATTCCTCTGCCAGACGCTTAAAGCTGCCTGCGCTGTCATCATCTGTATTATAGTGGTATCCTACAATATCCACTGCGTCACGCAATTCTTCATCGGAAGTGAGCTGAGGACCGCAGGAGGCAATTCCTACCTCATCAGACATCAATACCTGAATCTGATGGAACAGTTCTGCTTCTCCATCCCGAAAGCCGCTTACAGAATCATCGCTGCTTAACATACCTTCGGTATCTGTTTCTACCCAGTTATTAAACTGCTTAATCCAATTCGGATCGTCTTTCTGTTCGTTTACGCCAGGACTGATAATATCGATCATATAGCCATATTCACGGTATGCTGCAAGAGTCGTATTTTTCAGCCATTTGTAAATATTATTCCAGTCAGTTCCAACCCACCCAGGAGCACACCAGTACAGCAGACTTACTTTCACATCTGGATTGATCTTTTTCGCATCGGCAGCCAGCTGGAAACCGGTTACTCTGGTTACATCTGGATATTCGTCTTCATAACGCATGGTGCAGGCCTGGGAACCAGTAGAGGTGTTCTTATCATTTCCCATTTCAATCTTAATGTGCTGCATAATGGGACGTTCCCCGCCAAACAGGATTTCCAGCATCTCCCAGTACTTTTCCGGATGCTGCGCCTTATAATCCAGAAGAAGGGCGTTGGTACTGTTGCAGTCCAGCACTCCGAAACCTTTGAAAGTCAGGCCGTTCATATTCTCTGCTGCTTTTTCTACATCAGCCCCGTTAATCACAATTCCCGTTAAATTCTGGTTATGACTATTTTTTTCTTCCAATCTGGCTTTGGTTTCTTCTGCCGCCTCCTGGCCGTCTGCACATCTGTTCAGGACTACAATATTATCATATTTTCCATCTCTCATAAAACCGGTTTTATAGGTAATACCGTATCCTGCCGTAATGGAGTCCTGATCACTGAATTTAAAACCGATTTCTACGTTATCCAGGACTTTTTTGCCATCTGCATATAATTCCACATAGCCCTGGCTGTCGTCTTCCGAATAAAGAACTGCAACGGAATGCCATGCTTCTTTCTTCATAGTTTCTTTCAGCGCATAATCCTGTTCCGTTCCTCCAGCTGTTACTCTTAAAACAGCGCTGTTATCATTTTTTGCCGGAATCAGACGAATGTGGTTTTCTTCATTTCCAAGCAAAAATGCTGATGTATTATCATGAGTTCCATTAAATGAAAAATCTGTATACCAGGTAAACTCTTCTGCCTGGAATAAAGATTCTGCATCCGTAATAATGCCGCCGCCGTCTTTCGGGCTGTCTCCGCCTGAAATCCAGCCTTCTTTTACGTTCAGCATATATCCGTCGCCATAATCCGCTTCTAATGCAGCTCCATTTCTCGCTTCAACTCTTCCGCAATCTTCCAGAGGAACCTGATCGACTTCGTCTTCATCCGCCTCTTCTACCGCCAGCCAGCTGATAACGGAGCCTTGATTTGCAGTATTGTTGATTTCATAGCGAACCTCTTCCGGCTGCTCTAATGTGAATACATACTCATTGATTCCGCTTCCATTTAAGGTACCCGCATTTAACACCGTATCGCCATAGCTGATTTGAATCTGCATCGGCCGATCCTTATTCCACCAGTCTTTATGGCAGGATGTGATTTTATAGGTTCCTGCATCTAACGATAAAATGTAGGAAACTGGATTATTGGCAGCATTGTGACCATAAAATCCGGTGTCATCTTTATCTTCCGTATTCGAGTTCCCTTTATCCTTATCTTTTCCGGTATATCCCCAGCCTCTTTCCTCTGTCCACTCTGCATCTGCTGCATCATTTCCCAGATTTCCAGTTATCTGTGCGACTGCCTCATAAGCAGGCGTACTTTCTCCTGCTCCGCTGTCAATAAAATATACAATATCTTTTGGAACAACTTCAACTTTATACGTCTCGCCTTCTACGGATTTTATGGTAACCGTACTATATGGCTTTTCAAAATCATCAGCCGTTACAGTCTCATCCCATTCTACCCCTTCTGCTTCCGGAATTTCTCCAGTAAAGACAGCCAGATGGGTCTGCTGCTGCTCTGCATTCGACATCGTGGCAGTCGGTACTTTCCCTGGTTTGGGTTTTTCCTGATTCTGCTCTTCCATCTCTTCTGCGTCAGATGGTGTTGCCAGAGTCCCTTCTGTATCCGGTATTTCTTCTTCCTCCCAATCCGGTGCTTCAAAGTCTTCTTCCGGCTCTTCTTCCTCCCAGTCCGGTGCTTCAAAATCCTCCTCCGGCAATTCCTCGTCTTCGAATTCCTCGTCTTCGAATTCTTCCTCTGCATCTGATGGTGTCGATAAATTTTTTGCCCGTTTGAAACTGGTTCTCTCTGTTTCCTGCGTTTGCTTGCCATTTACTGCATATGCTGGCACTGCCGGCATTACACTGGTCAATGTAACGCTAACCCCTAAAACCACACTGGCAATCCGCTTTTTCTTCCACATATGTTCCCCTGCTTTTCTGCACTGCGCGTTGTGATTTGCTACAAAATACTTCCTTTTATCGGAAATTTTATCAGCAAATTGTGACCTATAACATTGATAATTCTCGTATAAAACTGTACTATTTTAACAATATATCCTCAAAAAAACTTACTATATGTATTTTTCTACGCTTTTTTTATACATTTTTATCTTTTTATTACAATAGACAAAATTTATGCTATACTATTTTGTTATATTTTCAGCAGATAACGCATCTCTTGTCAAAAACTGCGGCATCATACAACGTACAGACAGTAAAATTGGGCAAAAAAATCGGCTGCTCTGTGCCGATTTTTTCATTAATGCTATTCCTCCACGAAAGAATGGCTCATAATATAAAATTCATCCTGGCTTGGAAGATACTTTTTTTCCATCGGTTCCAGTGTGGCATCGTAGCGTTCTGCTTCTTCTTCACTGATTGCCATAACAGGACTGTCATGATAAATCCACTTATGACCGTCCAGTACATGAGGACACAGTTCTTTTACCATCATTGCAGCAGGATATTTTCCATTTTCAACACAGACACCATACTTTTTGCAGCTTTTAAAACCGCGGCTGACATAGTTGCTGGGACTTCCAAAGATAACAATCACGTCGTACCCCAGCTGCATGGCTGCCTGAAAAGAATGCTCCATAAGCATTTTCCCATATCCCATTCTCTGATAATCCGGAAGAATGCTGACCGGCCCAAAGGTTAAAATTTCTTTTTCAGTCCCGTTCTCATCTGTCAATTTCGCTTTTGTGTACATGATATTGCCAATTACATGGCCATTCAGTTCCAATACAAAATCCAGCTCTGGAATAAAATCTTCATGTTCCCGCATGATGTGTACCAGATAATGTTCCACGCATCCAGGCACATAAAGATTATAGAAGGCCTGCCTTGTGAGCCTCTCTACAACTTCCCAGTCCTTTTTTTCCTCTTTTCTAATAATCACATTCTGTTCCATAACGATTCTCCATTTCATTACCGTTTGATCGGCATTTTTTTAATCAGCTTTGAAATTTCTTTTTCCCGTTTTCCTTTTGCAATCATATAGCTTTCCCTATTTTCCATATAATCATTTTCAGCTTTTAGTTTCTGATAGGACTGCCAGCGGTCTGTCTGCAGTTCTCCCCTTTCCAGTGCGCTGCAAATGGCGCATCCTGGCTCGTTTGTGTGGGTACAGTTGCGGAATCTGCACTGGGCAGCCAGTTCTTCGATATCCGCAAAGGTTCTGTCAATTCCTGTATCGTTATCCCACATTCCAAATTCACGCATCCCTGGAGTGTCGATTACCATGCCGCCTAAAGGAAGCAGGAACAGTTCTCTGCGGGTCGTGGTATGTCTGCCTTTGTCATCATTGCGAAGTCCGTTTGTTCTTAGATACTCTTTACCCAAAAGGCGATTGATCAGGGTAGATTTTCCGACTCCTGAAGAGCCAATGAACGCTATCGTTTTTCCCTCTGAAATAAATGGTAAAAGTTCCTTGTACCCATCTTCTTCCGTTGAGGTTGTAACCAGAATATCTACCCCCAGCGCAATCAAAGATACTTCTGAAAGTTTGTTTTCTAAATCATCACACAAATCCGATTTTGTCAGTACAACGACCGGACTCGCTCCGCTGTCCCACGCAACGGAAATATATCGTTCCAACCGTCTGGGATTAAAATCATTGTTTAATGCCATACAGAGAAATACCGTATCGATGTTTGCGGCAACAACCTGCTCCTGCTGCGGTTCGCCGGCTGCTTTCCGGATAAACGCGCTTTTTCGCGGCAGCAGCGATTCAATAATTGCGCTGCTGCCGGACTCGTTCCAATTTACCAATACAAAGTCGCCAACGGCAGGGTATTCGGAAGAAGCCTCAGCTTGGAAGCGAAACTTTCCAGACACTTCCGCTAATTTCTCGCCTTTGTCCGTTATAACACGGTAAAACCCTTTTTCCTGTGAAATAATACGGGCTGATTCGAATGGATTGTCTCTTGGAATTTTGTTTGAAAATAGTTCAGAGAATCCGTATTTTTTTATGTTATTCAAATGGTTCACTATTCCTTTCTGATGCGTGCTTTTATACAAAATATTTTTGAAAGAAATCGTCAATATAATGCACATAACTTTTGGCGATTTCCTCTTTTTCCTCTTTACTGCCTGCCCCATCCGACATACTGAGCAGAAGATAAAAAGGCGAATAAAATTCGACTGCCAGCGCATGGGGAGACGGCAGATATTTTTCTTGTTTCTTTGAGATTTCGCGAAGCAGATGTTCGATATAGTCCAAAGGCCCGCTGACTAAAACTTTCTGATACAAAGCGCTCATTTCCAGAGATTTGTATTGTTCCAAAGTAAGCATTTTACGGAAATTGCAGGCAATCTCATCTTCGCTCCAATAATGAAATTGTGCTTTCATATAATCTCCCAGGCTTTCTGCCGATACATTGGAAAACGCTTCCGGCATTTCCGAATAATCCTTTTCCGGCACGCCGTTTTTCTGAGAACGCTCTATATCCAATTGGCAGACATATTCAAATATACAATTAAAAATATCCCTTTTATTTTTATAATGCTTATATAATGCGCCCTTGGTTATGCCTAATTCTCCTGCAATCTGGCTTACAGATACTGCCTCGTATCCATTGACAGCAAACAGCCGCAAAGCAGTCACTAATATTTTTTCCTTCGTATTCGTCATCACAGCCTCCTATTAGTAAACGATTGTTTACTGCAACAGTATAGTGAACAATCGTTTACTTGTCAAGCAGAAAATACTTGAAACGACTATAATATCCTCCTGTCCGAATTGCCGGAACACAAAAAACGCTGCCTGATCATCAACTGACAATCAGACAGCGTCTTGCCAAAGTCTATGGATTTACCCTAACATCCTTACCATTCTTTCGCCGCAATTCTATCTTCTCTATAACACATCCGGAGTCTATTGGATTTAATGTAATTTCGTGATATCCTGCCGATGAAACAGCTATCTCTGTTTCCAGAACTTCTACATTTTCAAAAACGCCCTTTGTCCATTTTTCTGTACCAGTTACTGCATTTCCAAATAGCGTTTTGCCGTTCTGATTATCCAGTCCGATTTCCATCCGCTGCATTCCGCGCTCATTTAACGTTGGCAGACGGTAGAGTTTTAGCTGATAACTTCCTGAAGAAGCAAACCAAACAGAGTATCTTACCTGAGATGCAGATACTGCTTTTCGGCCATCATCATCTGCAAACTCTGCCTTCTCTGATCTCAGGGAAATCCCCATTCTCCCCAGATCATGCTGTATTAACCACAAAACTTCAGCATCTGGATCCCTAAAAGTCTGTGACGGCAAGGCTGCTGGAATTAAAATCTTTCCATCTGTCTCAAAATATGTTTTCTGTGGAAATTCTTCTATCCGGATATTCTCCACATGAAATACCTCTATCTTTTTGCAAAGACGTTTTTCACTATTATACCAGCAGATTGCAATTTCGGTATCAAAACTGCCCTGCGGAACCCGTTCCCAATCCAAACTAATCCAAATTCGCTGATCCCGACATACAATTCCCTGCCTTTCACTAAACTTTAACCACTCTGGCGCAGACTCAATCCACCACTCTACAAATCCGCTTCCCCTATTGTATAAATCCAGAAATCTTTTCTCAGCAGCACCTCGAAAAACATGAAATGGTTTTTCCGAAGCTATGCCAAGATCTGCATAATCAAGGGATGCTACTCTGCCTGCTGAGAGAAGATTCGGTAAAACCGCTCCCCGTTTTCGGAAGGCTGACTGCCATGGATCCATGATCCAACGCCACTTTCCCTGACGTTGCTTCTCATATTGCAGCGTATCCTGTACAGTTCTATAATATGCAGCATCGCTCTCTGCCGCATACCAGTTCACACAGCCGCCTCTCTTCTGTTCCGCATAAAGCGCAGCCTTATCTGCATAAATAAACTTTGCAGCCGTATCTGCACAAGTACGAAGAGGATACAACTGAAGCTGGAAAAAGGCAGCTTTCGCATCTTCCTCTAAGCTTTGCTGAAGAAATTCCGAACGCCGCGCCAGTGTCTGATACGCATCTATGTAACGCTGGCCTTCATCTCCATTCTCTTCCAAGAGAAACAGCCCATTTCGAAAATGCTCCGGTTTTCGCGCAAATACCAGCTGCTGAAAACCAATCTCAATATCAGCAAATTCCTTTGCCTGTTTTTTGGAAAAATCAAAATCTCGCATTGCTTTTTTACTAACCCAGTTCCGCAGATCCTGTCCAGCAAAGTCCCTCATATCCCAAAGCAGTTTTACAGCCTGGGCAGTGATATTCTATTCTTGTAATGGTTTTCATACAGACACCCACTTTCAAAAGTCGAAATTTTTTTCATTTTTTGAAACCACTTTATTGCTTTACTTGAAACGACTCCACGGAATTATGACAAAGTACCTTATGGAAACACCTTGAAAATTTCGTTTGGGTGACGAAGGTGTTTTCAACGATGACCCATGTATCTTCATAGCTCCGCCAGCCCGCCTCGTACCACAGCTGACGGAAAATCTGTTCCATTTACAGATGGCAAGATTGTGGCATACTGCTATTCTGGCAAAGAGGTTGATAGGCTTATTTTGCCTACCAACCTCTTATCAACATAAACTTATAATCCTTTTCACCTTGAACTATATTACTTATATTTATCCGGCATTGCAGCCCTAACGTCTTCTGGATAAAACTGAATCATACGAATGCCATATTCTGACAAATTTTCATCTTTGGCCTCATCAATGATAATCTGCTTTGTCTTTTCTGACAGCCCCTTAGTTAATTTTATATTGTAGTAATCGTATTCATACCATTCGCCGTTTACATACCAAATTGGTATTCCAGTACCATAATAGCCATAGGAACCAACAATTATCTTTTCATAAGATGAGGTTCCGTTTCTTTTCAGAAGCGGTTCCACATAAGACCATAGCAGCCCAGTTTTCCAGGCATTATACTCCTCCTCTGGCAGAGAAAATTCTCCCCGAAGCCATGCCAGTTTTTCCGAGGTTTCTGTATAATACCAAAGCGCATTCATGTACTGGGCGTAATGAGACTCATCCGCAATCGCTGAATATTTTGTAAAGCCCTGCGCATTAGGATCAACATGCGGACGGTACGTGGCGTCTATCTGATTGACCAAATAAGCGAACTGTTCTACCGGCTGGGAAAAACTTTTCAGGCTCTCCGCCAGCAAGGTTTCCTGCATGGAGTTCTGTGTTGCAAACAGTTCATTTGAGAGCTTATCACTTTTCTCCTGATACTCTTCCCACAGCGCCAGCTCCCCCGGATATTTTCTTGCAATCTCCAGATAGCGTTCTACCCCTTTCCACTCATAAGTTACTTCCGTAATGATACTGCCCAATTCGTCGCTCCAAACAGGGCGATAAAATGCTGGAGTGGCCGTTTCATATCCATCAAAAAGACGCAAGGTCTCCCAGATTCCATCGCCGTCTTTATCGAAAAGCTCAAATTCCTTTGTAGTCTCTCCAATGCTTTTCAATTCTTCCAGAGAGATTTCCTGTATCATCGACGTGTCCAAACTATCTGCATACACCATCATCTGCACATTCATTACAGTCGCCGCCAGAAGCGCAAGAGCCGTGCCTTTTCTTATCCATCTATGCTTTTTCATAGAATCATTCCCCTTCGTTATTAGCTATTTCTTTTGTTTCTTACTACTGTATCATTGTATCACGAGTTCTTATCCACCGCAAGACAAAGAAAAGGATGCCCTCTGGGAGCATCCTCTTCGCCATATTATTTGCCTTGTTACCTTTACAAAATTACCTTTGTCGGGCACTTTTCTGCGCACTTTCCACAGTTGGTACACTTTTCGTAGTCAATAACCGCTACGTTGTTATCCATATGGATGGCGTCAAATTCACACTGCTTGGTGCACAGGGTACAGCCGATACAGCCGTTGTCACATTTTGCTTTGACATCCTTGCCCTTATCATGGGAATTACACTGTACCAGATGCTCTGCATTGTAAGGAACTAAAGTAATCAGACCCAGCGGGCACGCTTCTGTACACTTGCCGCAGGCAACGCACTTTTCCTTGTCTACGACTGCAACGCCGTCTACAACGTGAATTGCGTCAAACTCACAGGCCTTTACACAGGAGCCATAACCCATACATCCGTAAGAGCAGGCTTTTTCACCGGTTCCAGGAACTACAGACACCTTGCGGCAGTCGTCGATTCCGTAGTAGCGGTACTGCATTCTGGTCTTGTCGCAGGTACCTTTACACTTTACAAAGGCTACTTTCTTTACGCCAGCGCCTGCTTCTACTCCCATGATGGAAGCGATTTTTTCTGCTACCGGCGCTCCGCCGACCGGACAGGCTCCTACATCTGCCTGGCCTGCTGCAATTGCTTTTGCTAAAGCGTCGCATCCTGCATAACCGCAGCCGCCGCAGTTATTGCCTGGCAGCTCGTTTCTGACCAGAATTTCTCTCTCATCTACTTCTACTTTAAACTTTTCACTGGCAACGCCTAACAGCACGCCAATTACAATACCGATAATTCCTACAACTGCTGCTGAGGCAATTACGATTCCGATAATATTCATCCTTCGTCTCCCCCTTTAAATTAATCCGGAAAATCCGAAAAATGCAATTGCCATCAGTCCGGCGGTAATCAGGACAATGGGAGATCCCTGGAAGTTATAAGGAATATCATTGTTCTCAAGCTTTTCACGGATACCGGCTAACATAACAATCGCAATGGTAAAGCCTACGGAAATACCGATGCCGTTTACCACGCTCTCAATGAAATTGTACTCTTTCTGAACGTTGGTTAATGCAACGCCTAATACTGCGCAGTTGGTGGTAATCAGAGGAAGATATACGCCTAAAGATTCATACAGGGAAACCATATTTTTCTTTAAGAACATCTCCACAAACTGAACCAGGGCTGCGATTACCAGAATAAACGCGATAGTCTGCAGATATTCCAGTTTTAAAGGTACCAGCACATAGCTGTAAATCAGGTTGGTTGCAATACAGGCCAGTGTAATAACGAAAATAACGGCTGCGCCCATTCCGGCGGAAGTCTCTACCTTTTTGGAAACTCCAAGGAAGGGACACAGGCCTAAGAACTGGCTCAATACAACGTTGTTTACCAGGGCGGAACCAATGGCAATCAATAATAATTCTTGCATCTAATCCTTCCTCCTATTCATCCTTCTTAGCAGTTGCTGCTTTTAATTCTGCTTCTTTTGCTGCAAGGGCTGCTTTCTTCTTTGCAAGGGCTTCTTCCTCTGCCTGTCTCTGACGGGTCTCTAAAATATCATGGTTTGCCATGCAGGAAGAACCGCTGCAGTGGGAACAGTCTCCGCCGCAGGCCAGCTTGGATCCAGATACAGAACCATTGGTAGCGGAAGGAGCTTTAAACTTGTTCTGCAGTGCAGTCAGCATTGCCAGTACAAAGAATGCGCCAGGAGCCAGTACAAAAATAGAGATATGGAAGGATTCCGGAATAATGGTCATTCCAAAGAAAGAGCCGGATCCTAACAGTTCACGGAAGATACCGATCAGGGTTAAACCTACGGTAAATCCAAGTCCCATACCGATACCGTCAAACGCAGATGCAAGAGGGGTATTCTTGGATGCATAGGACTCTGCACGTCCCAGGATGATACAGTTTACTACGATCAGAGGAATGTAAATTCCCAGCGCATCATATAAGAACGGAAGATACGCCTGAATCAGAAGCTGAACCATGGTTACCAGGGATGCTACAACTACGATAAACGCCGGAATACGTACCCGATCCGGAATAATGTTTCTCAGTGCTGAGATAAGCAGGTTGGAGAAAATCAAAACCGCGGTGGTACTTAAGCCCATGCCCAGACCATTGACGGCAGATGTGGTAACTGCCAGAGTCGGACACATACCAAGCATCAGGACAAAGGTAGGATTTTCTTTGATAATACCATTGTAAATACGTTCTGTATACTTATTCATCGCGTCCCACCTCCTAGTTCGCTGCGCAGTTATTTACAAAGTAAATGGCTGCATTTACTGCGTTTGTAACTGCCTCAGATGTAATCGTCGCACCGGACATTGCCTGAATCTCATTTTCTGCCGGAGCGCCTGTTTTGGTGACTGCTAAGGTCTCTGCATTCTTTCCGGTAAACTGTCCCTTAAACTCGTCGCCGGTTGCATTCATACCAAGACCAGGAGTTTCAGACAGGGATAAAAATGCAATGCCGCTTACCTTGCCTTCGCCGTTAATACCTACAGAAAGTTTTACTTCGCCGCCAAATCCGTCTTTAGAAGTAGAAGAAACTACATATCCGACCGGATTGCCGGATCCATCTACTGCCTGTGCAGCAGAATCAATGTACACATTGCCGAAGCCCTGAGCCATTAACTCTTCTGCAGAAGCGGCAATTTTGTCTGCCATACCGTCTTCTACAAAATCGTTGGCTTCTGGAAGGACCTCTTTATAGGCTGCAATCTTTGCAGCAGCTTCTGCCTTGGCAATCGGCTCCTTAGTAATGCCGTAAACGCCGCCCAGGCACAGACCTGCAATCAGGGTAATGGCAAATAAAATTACCGCGTCTTTCATAAATCCGCCTTTTTTCATCATTATTTGCCCTCCTTTCCAAATGCCTTCGGAAGGGTTACCTTCTCAATTAACGGCACCAGGATATTGCTCAGAATAATTGCATAGGATACGCCTTCTGCAGAACCGCCGAATAAACGGAACAGTCCGGTCAGGCATCCCATTAAAATACCATATACGATCTGGCCGCTTGGCGTAATCGGGCTGGTAACATAGTCCGTTGCCATAAAGAACGCGCCAAAGATTAAACCGCCGCCGCATAAGTGTGCTAACAGGTAGTTCATATCCAGTCCGTGGCCGCCGAAGATCACTACAAATAAGCTGAAGGAAATCAGGTAAGCCGCCGGAATCCGGATGGTAATAACCTTTTTCCACAGCATATAAGCTGCGCCGATTAACAGGGCGATAACAGATACCTCGCCGATGGTTCCTGGAATTTTACCAACAAACATAGCCGCTACGTCTACGCTTCCGCCAGACTTTAACACGGCTAACGGAGTTGCTCCGGTCACGCCGTTTAAGGAAAAGGTCGTCATCTTGCCGGTAAAGGAAATTAACAGGAAACATCTTGCTGCCAGGGCAGGGTTCATAAAGTTCTGTCCTAAACCGCCGTATAACTGTTTTACTACAATAATGGCAAATACGCCGCCAAGCATCGGGATCCATACCGGAATGTCAGCAGGCATATTCAGAGCCAGAATCATACCGGTTACCAGGGCGCTTCCGTCTGCAATGGTAATCGGCTTTTTCATGCCTTTTTCATATAAATATTCACTTGCTACACAGGCTAAAACGGTTCCGATAATAATAACCAGAGCCTTTAAGCCAAACTGATATACGCCGAATGCAGCTGCCGGAAGCATGGCAATCGCCACATCAAACATAATGTTGCTGGTGGTTACCTGATCCCTTACATGAGGGGATGAGGATACGTTTAATAATCTGTTCATTCTCTTCCGCCCCCTTACGCTTTCTTTCTGCGGTTTGCAGCTACCTGTCTGCGCATATCCTTAAATGCCTGGGTCAAAGGTCTCTTTGCCGGACAGACATAAGCGCAGCTTCCGCATTCCATACATTCCATACCGTTTAGTTTTTCAAATGCTTCGCAGTTATTTTTCATAGCCGCATTCATCATAAGCGGAGGAACCAGGTGGCTTGGGCACGCAGAAACGCAGCGTCCGCAGCGGATACATGGAGTCGGCTCCTGAGCGGCTACCATATCTTTGGAAAAGCAGGTCAGGGCGGAGGATGTTTTGGTTACCGGAAGGTCTAAGCTGAACAGGGCCTGTCCCATCATAGGACCGCCGGAAATTACTTTTTCCGGATCATTTTTAAAGCCGCCGGCTGCTTCCAGCAGCTCCTGATAATTGGTTCCCAGTCTTACGCTGAAGTTCTGCGGATTTACAATGGCATCGCCGGTTACCGTAATAATCTTGCGGATTAACGGAGTCTGCTTGCATACTGCATTGTAAATGGCAATTACCGTATCAATGTTGTCTACAATGCATCCTGCGTCTGCCGGAAGCATGGAAGAATTTACCTTGCGTCCGGTAATAGCATAAATTAAAGAACGCTCGCCGCCCTGCGGATATTTGGTAAGAAGGGGACGTACCTCAATACGAGGCTCATTCTTTACCAGTTCTTCCAGTTTCTTAATGCCTTCCGGCTTGTTGTTCTCAATGCCAATCACGCCTTTGGCATTGTCAAACAGACTTAAAATAACTTTCAGACCGCCTACAATCTTTTCCGGTTCTTCTAACATCATGCGGTAGTCAGAAGTCAGGTACGGCTCGCACTCTGCTCCATTTACTAAAATGTAATCGATCTTGCTGTCATCCTTTGGCGTCAGCTTTACATTGGTTGGGAAGCCTGCGCCGCCTAAGCCTACGATACCTGCTTCTTTCACAATGCTGCGGATCTCGTCCTTAGACAGTTTTGTATAATCCCTGTCTTCGCCAAAATGTTCAATCTTCTCATCCAGTCCGTCATTTTCTACAATTACGGAAGTTACCATGGTTCCGTTTACCATCAGACGAGGCTCTACCGCCTTTACGGTTCCGGATACTGAGCAGATTACATTGGCAGAAATGAAGCCGCCGGCTTCCCCGATTTTCTGGCCGACTAATACTCTGTCGCCCTTTTTTACCAGTGGTTTCGCCGGTGCGCCGATGTGCTGTGCCATAGGGAATACCATCTCTCCCTTGGGAATCAGCACCTGTACTGGCTTGTTCTCAGACATTTCTTTTCCCTCATAGGGATGAATGCCGCCTTTAAATGTAGCCAAACCCATCAAACTAACCCTCTTTCTATAAGCATTTTACTGAAGCAGAGAATCACTCCAGTTTATCTTTGTCATTATAACATAATTTGATATTGTATACAATTGTCTTTTCCTGCCGGAACTGCGGCAATTTGCAGAAATTCGCTGTATTTTTTTCCATACATTTTATATTTTGACGAAAAAGTCCTTATATTGTCCGTTAAATTTTTGACACTTTTCTCTCTTCTGTTCCAGACAGAAAGATTCACAAAAAAGTTTTCCCCTTTCTCTCCACTGATTTCATCAAAGAATTTCCTCTTTTCTTTTGATTTTGTTTTGTGAAATTATTATCAAATAAATCTTATG